>Ga0206851_1065_pt1 | contig 33201 bp, 23 predicted proteins | sample Alteio_BWOrgCont_13_FD_152904 | JGI IMG/M metagenome (GOLD analysis project Ga0206851, IMG submission 152904) | Enriched cells from forest soil in Barre Woods Harvard Forest LTER site, Petersham, Massachusetts, United States -... | ecosystem: Environmental > Terrestrial > Soil > Temperate forest >... | reverse complement strand
CGCCATACTTGGTGGCTGCGATAGCGAGCCCGATGTCGTTGCGTGCCTGGGCAATCGGCGACAGACCCTTGAGGCCGTCCCATCCCCATAGAGGGAAGTGCAGCATGTCGGCAGCTTTGATAATGCGAGTCTGACCGTCCTTCACGCCGACGCGGGTGCGATAGGCCAGAGCGCCGTTAGGCATACGGACTGGTTCGGTAATGCGGGGGTCGAGCGGGTAGAGCCCAACAGGTGTTCCCTCTTTGTTACGGAGAATCTCGGCGTACGCGTTGCCGGTCAGGGCCATGCACCCGGCAATCTGTTCCCACACTGTGGAGGCCGACATCTCGTTGTTTGGCTCAAGGGAGAGCATCCGCCAAAGTGGATCGTCTACTGCTTCCTGGCGTCCCTTCGGAAGCCGCTTATAAAGGCGCAGCGTCATGTCGCCAACGTCTTCGGCGATGGTGCGAACGCACACATAAACCGTCAGGTGACGAGCAGCGATGGTCTCGTTGATCGGCTCACCCGCGCCGGTCGTGTGCGTATTGCTGAGCACATCCCACGCGGCGGAGAACAGGCCAGCCGGATTAGCTGTGAGGTCTCTACGCTCGGGTCGAGGGAGGTTGAGCGCGATGAGTTCACGGTCGAAAAGGGGCATCTATTAACTCGTTAAAGAAAGAAAGGCGCGAAGCTGCTCCACTGGACAACGGGTGCCACGGAGGCGCGGGCAAGAGCCATCATCAAAGCCACAGCAGGATCAATCTTCTGTTCGGGCTTCTCTTTGTCTGGCTGGATGAGGTTTCCAAAGTGCTTCGCGATGACGTTGGAAATGCCGTATTGCAACACGGGATCACCGTTGTGGTGAATCCGCTGGTTGTACGTGAGTTCTTCGAGCAGCCGCATGGGAGCGGAGAGGTGCGAAGCTCTCTGAGGAATCTCGACCATGTTGGTGCCGCTCGATAGCTGTGGCGTGAGCGACTGAACGAAGAATTCCCCACCCCACATCGGGTCGAATGCAATCTCCTGCACTTTGAACCGCTGGCAGTGGGCGAGGATCAACTGTTCAATGTCGGCATACGAGATGGTGTTGCCCTCGGTGACGTGGATCAGCCCGCGCGCGTGCCACTGCGTATATATCGGGTTGTTGGCGACGGCCTCTTCAGGCACGAAGCAGTCAGTGAATCCGAAGTAGTGGAGATGTCCGTCAATGGTCTTGCGGAACACGATGGCGATGGCGGTGAGGTCCAGCTTCGAAGCCAGATCCACGCCCAGCCAACACTCCTGCCCGTCAAACTGATCCAGCTTGATGGCGTCGGTGCAGCTCCGCCACTTCTCTGGCGAGTAGTAGGATTTTGCAGCCGCAACCGTTAAATCGAGATGCTTCGTAGCGAACGATGCATATTTCTCTGGATTGTTGATGGCGGTCTGCTGTTGCGCCTTGAGGAAGTCCATCGTGACCGAAACACCCGCGTTGGGGTTCGCCATGAGGAGTGCCTGTTCTGATTTCCAGTCCACGCCGTCATCGACAGTGAAGATGACAACGAACAATTCCTCGTCGGCAGCGGTGCCATTGAGGACCTTCTCCGCCTCAAGCTGAAGCTGTCGGCAGGGGTTCTCGGTACCAAAGCCGGCGGTCGAAACACTGATGAGGAGAGGTTGTTCACGTGCGCCGGTACCGGTTTGAAAAGACTCATACAGGCTGAGGTCCTTGCACTGGTGCGTCTCATCGAGAACCGCGAACGAGACATTGCTGCCGTCTTTCGGCTTCCCGATGACCGGGAGAGCCTTGCTGTTCGTTTCAGGAACAACGATGGATGCCGCGTTGACTTCACAGCCGGTGAACTCCCGAAGCGAGGGAGCCTGTATTAGCATCTGCTGTGCGGCGGAAAATATCTCCTTCGCCTGATTCAGATTGCTGGCACCGCAATAACACTCAGCGCCCGTCTCGCCATCGAAGATCAGATGAACGACGAGGAGAGCGGCGGCGAGTAAAGACTTGCCCTGCTTGCGTGGGATTACAAACGTTGCACGGCGATATTTGCGGGTGCCGTCTGCTTTACGCTTCCATCCATATAGAGAGCACACCAGCCAGCACTGCCAATGCTCCAGAACGAGATGTTGACCGCGAGCGGCCCACTTGCCCTTGACGTGCTTGAATCCCTGAATGATCTTGCAGACCCGCTCCGCCTGAGCTTCGTCATAGAAGTACGGGAAGTCTGGGTCTGGTTGGCGTTGAAAGTGCTCGGCTGTGCGCTGGCACGCTAATCTAATTTGCTGGCAGGCCTGAATTTCACCCTTGAGGACTTGTTCGACATAGCTATTGGCTTTCTGGGTGAACGTCATTCGGAGTGCATACGGCTGTGACCAGTGGCGTCGGTTTCAATAACGATGCCCAGTCATCTTGTGTCTTTTCTCTCTGTGGGACAGCGATCCGTGAACGAGCAAGCGGTGTCATGCCGAGTTGCTGTAGCGATGTGAGCAACAGATTCTGCTCCAATGCCTTGATAGTTTCGGCTCTCAACTTCTCGATCAGTCGGCAGACCATTTCCAGAACGATGCGGTCACTGCCGAACAACACATCAGGTGGGCAGTGGTCGGCTATTTCGTGCCAGATTGACTTCTGAATGTTGGTGAGGTGGTCGGGCGGGGTACCGAGCGCCTGAGTGGGTGTGGGTTCTGAGCATCGGCCTGCATAGCGTCCCGGCTTCGCATCGAGTGCCCCAGTGAGCGCAAGTTCAGTTGTAGTTTTCCGTGTTGCGCCTTTAACGTTGGGCATTCGTTTCCACTGTTCCCGCCCTCTAGCGGGTCTAATATAGGACAAGAGCATTGATGTGAAACCTTCGGACTGCCGACCGACGAGCCATGCAAGATCTCATTAGTTTTGTACAGACCCATGCAAAGACAAAGCGCGAAGATCTTGCAGGCGAAGTCCTTGCCTTAGTACTCCGCGAGCAGCCCGGACAGATGGTGCTTCGGCGTCTTGTCTTAGGCTCCGAAGCAGCCGAGGAAGCCATAGAGGTGATCACACAGCGGACTGCCGCAGGATGTGTGCCGGATATTCACCTAGTGCACCACGGAAAGACAATTGGACTATTAGAACTTAAGTTGTGGGCCTCGCTCACTGTCCACCAACTCTCTGGCAGATACTTCGACGTCGCCCCGGTGGTTCTGTTCGTCGTTCCCGAAGAGAGATTGCCTTCCCTCGCTGAGGAGCTCTCCGCGCTCATCTCCAAACATTCCCTTGTACTTCTGTCTTGGACTAGACTTCTAGCGATGTTAGAGAAGGCTGAAGAGGGCTCGGATAGGCGCGATAGGCGACTTTACGTTGGCGCTCTCGAACACCTGAAGGAGTTCTGCAACGTGATAGAGCAAGAGCGTTTTGATCCTTTCACCGCTGACCAGTTGCGCACTCCAATTGAGGATGTATCTGCTCAGCATCTTGTATGGCTTACTCGCGAGGTGATCACATCGGCAGTGGCGGCGCAAGTGATTAGCGAGGCAGGAAGACTAGGAGCTGGTTTCGACAGCTTTTTCTACTACGGACAGAACGTGATGCTGGGTACTTTTCATGGTTGGTTGGGCTATTGGCCTCATGCTTGGAAGCGATTTGCGGCACACGGTCCACTGTGGATCCAGTTTTACGGGCGAGATGCAAACGCGATCCTAGGGTCCGGGTCCTTCACCGATGGCCTAAAGGTAATGGGCAATGACGTAGCATTTCCCCTTTTTCCATCGTCGAAGGGGCCGTTCTCTTCGCAAGAGGAAGAGGTGAATCAGGTTGCCGCCGCCGTTGGCGAGCTGGTTCAGCGTTTACGGCAGGCTCAGGTCAATCCCACTTCACTGTGATGGATCGATCCCAACGATGATTTGCGGTTGTCGAATAGTCGATATACGCGTCGATCAAGGCTAGCTCACCGGTGGTCTTGCGGGTTGCGCCTCGTACATTGGGCATTCGTTTCTGGGGTTTACCTCTCTTGAGCGGGTCTGATATAAGACAAAATCATTGATGTGAAGCATCCGGGTGGCCGACCGCAGAGAAATTACCGAAGATGATCCTTGGGTTTCCAGCGAGGGGCAGATCAGTGGCTGATATTAATGCGAATGCTAAGTCGCCTGAAGAAGAGAATGCTGAATCGGCCGTCATTGAAAATTCCAAGTGGGTGGACGGTGTTCTGTGGTCCATGTTGCTTGCCGCGACAGCCATAATCTTGCTCAAACTGATCGGGAAACAAGATTTCAAGTGGCAGGATGTTGAATTAAACACTTCCCAAGCATGGGTGGTGTTCTCGATTTTGACGCTAGCGCATTTCTACGCAGCCGTCTTGCTCTTGAAATCCATCCGGCGTGTCTGGCAATTGTCAGATCGCTTGAGCAGGAGCAGGCTGTTCGGGAAGATTACGTCCACCGGTGGCATTTTTGTCAGGGGGCTCGTGGCGCGTACCGAATGCCGCCAGACGTGGTTTCTTTCGGTGAGCTACGAGATGGACCATCACGACCCAAGCGCGTGGTTTGCACAATTCTCGGTACCTCTTTTAATCACAGCAATAACGCCGTTTGCGATTCGCAGAACATCACTGTGGTTTTTTCTACTGGGCGTTGTGCTCGGGGAGATCAACTGGATTATTGGCAGTCATTGGATAATTGCTCTTAGCGACCTTTCTACGGAGTCTCACTCTAACGACTGGAGCAAAAATGCTGAAGGGAGTGAGGGATCGCTTTACTTCCGTAAATTGGATCGGGCCGGAATAAGGATGATTGGTATCCAGAGTGGTGGGAATTCCTTCGACAATGTGGAACCCCTTGTCTTGCCACTGTGGTTTACCCTAAATTGCATTTTGAAGACGGTGACTTTTCCATTCCGCATTGCCTTATTCTGTTATTACGGTTTACGGCGAAGTCGCGCGAAGTGAGTGACCACATAAACGGGTGGGTCTGATATAAGACCAATGTTTGATGTGAAGCTTCCGTAGGGCCGACCTGATGATGAATTGCACCCAGGATCAGAACTCGGAGCACACCTGGCGTCGCCCATGAGGAACGATGAGCAAGCTAGTGTTCGGGTGTCTTATCGCCTGCGGAGTGTTTGTAGCCATTGCCGTCGGCCTGATGCTATCTCAGAATCAACCGAGTCCTGTACAGGATGAATCAGCCCTAGCCGTTGTTGCCCCCAATCGCGATATTTCCGCAGAGTACTGGGCTCGATTCGAGGCTCTTAGGCAACATGACCGTAAGCTGCATGATCAGATCGCTGCATTAGAGGAGAACAACAGGAAGTTTGACGGTCCAGAATACAACCCCTGTCTCGCGGACGCTGAAGGCGGCGTGGGTAGGTGTGTTTCAGAACAGGCGTGGACGTTGGAATCTCTGCACAGGTTGTTGACTGACGCAATCGTGACAGAGCGGGCCGCCTTGGAAAGCAGAGAATTCTACCGGACGTGGCTGATAGGACAACAGAAAACTCTATTGGCGCACGGCGGCGACATTCTGCCTACGAACAACATGTTGCAAAAGGTGGCCGAGGACAACGCGGCAATACAGCAAACGCTGCGCCAGTCGGAGTCAACATTGGATGTCACCGACACCAAATACATCCAGGCCATGCTTTCCGGGGTAGTCGTGAACTCAAAGGCACAGCTACGAGCCGTACCGGAGACCATCCGCGATCCGGAAAAGATGCATCGATGCGTGGAGGCCATAGCCGCAGCGAGAACGTACGTGCTCCCGACGGCCCCCGCTGGTTCGGGAAGCTTAAGCGATGAGCAGAGACGCGAGACCCCAGGGTATGGGGAAGAAGGGCAGCGACTGGCTGGCGATTGGGCGCGTATGAACGCAGCCGAGTCAGCTGCCTGCGGGTTTGGAACAGCGCTTTGGCGGTAAAGGACAAAGATGTCGACGGCCCAGATTCGCTGCGAGAGAAGCTGGTGAAACTCCTGGTTCTTGCCGCGGATCGATCCTAAATGTGGATTAACGGTTGTGCAAAAGTTGATGCACGCGCCGGTTTCGATTGCCGCTGGGTTGGCAGCTTTCGACCCCCATACCCAGACCTGTGCGCTAACGGATATAATGCGGTAACCATTGACATCAAAGGGGGAAGCCATGACGGAGTTGCAGGGCCCGTCTATCTTCACGCCGCTTCATCGTATGGTAGCGCTCATAGAGCGTTTCCCATGGGTTGCAAGAATATACTTCTTGCTGGTTATGGTCTTTCTGGCCGTACTGATTTGGACGTCGACACGACAGGGTCCCAATCCACTTCCTGACAATGATCTTCATAGCAAACTATTCACGCTGTGCGCCGACGGACTGAAAACAGTTCTTGGGGCACTCTTGGGTTCGCTCTCCCTAGCTGCGGAGTCGATGTGGCGAACGCCGCACGCGGCGGCCAGCCAAACACCTCAGGCGCAACTGCCGCCGAACCTCTAGACGAAGTTGTTTGCGCTTGGTGCGCAGTCAGCGTCACTCGCCTCTATTTGTCCTGTTGCTGTGACACGACTTGCACAATGACATGCAGTTGCTCTCTACGAGCTTCAGTTCTGGGTGCTGGGCAACCTTTGCGATGTGGTGGACTTCTTCGGTCGCCGTGATTCTGCCTGATGCCGGACAATCGACGCAGAGCGGATGCTTAAGGACGTATGCCTTGCGGAACTTCAGCCATTGATAGTCGTACCCACGCTGGTTGGCGTTGAGTCGATTCTCGCCGGGCTTCTGATCCTGATGCCTGTCACAATATCCGGTGCCAGCGCTAATGAGTGTCGGGCATCCGGCTGTTTTGCACGGCTGCTGACAACGTCGGGGCATTACACGCCTGCTGGAACATGGATGGCGTCGTCAGACTCGCGTGCTTTGAGAAGTGCGGCGAGTTTCTCAGCTTCGTCTTGTGTCGCGACGATGATCCTGCCGATCGGTAGCTGTACCGCCCATGTTGATTCGAATTCGATTACTTTTGGGTTCATTGAAGCCACTGTTCAGCGATCTGTCGCGCAACAAATTCCATCATGCGGGGTGGAACGCTCATCCCCACTATGTAGGCGCCCATGTTGGGTGATTTGAATGTGTAATCTTCAGGAAAAGTGCTGATCCTGATCAGCTCTCTGAGTGAGAGCTTTCTGCATTCGTCCCAATGGGAGAGGGTCGAGCGAGCGCAGCTGGTGATGGTGTTTGCCGGTTGGGAGCCGTCGAGTCGGATGTGATTGAAGAGGCTGTCACTATAGCCAAGCCGAACTCTGGTGTCTCCAAAGTTCTGTCCTGGAACTGTGTCAGGCCACCATTTCACGGTGCATGGCGCTGGCTTCGTCTCGATCAGTTCGTCTGGCGTGAGAATCTGGATGTCGGCACAAGCATCTGCTGCTGAAATCCACGGCATTGACGGTGCCAGGACTAGGCGCGGAGCTTGGATGTCATCTCGGATTGCACAGATGAATATCCGCTCGCGCCGCTGCGGCACGCCGCAATCGGCGGCGTTGATGAGGAACACCTGCGGTCTGTATCCAATTGCTTTGAATTCATCGCAGATGAGCTTGACGTATCCGATGGCTCGACCCTTGCTGATGCCGCTCACGTTTTCGGCGATGGCGACCTTGGGTTGCAGCCGCTCGACGAGAGCCAGGTAGTCAAAGAACAGGTCCGACAGAACTTGTGTGGCCTGGCCTTCTCGGAAGCGTTTGAGCTTGCCCCATGCCTTCTCACGCTGCCCAGATGTGGAGAACGTGGAGCACGGCGGAGAGCTATCGAGGACGTCGAGGTGGAAGAGCTCCTCTGGGAGATCAGCGGTGACCAAATCGGCTATAGGGCACTTGAAGAAATATTTGGGATTGAGGTTGAGTTCGTAATGTGAACGCATCTGCGCGTCGATATCGTTGGCTGCAATGACCTCATAGCCCGCCAACTTGTAGCCCATGGAGCTTCCGCCGCCACATGCGAACGCGGAGAACACGCGGAGTCCATTCGGTTGAACGTCTTTCAGGTCTGACAGAAGCCAGGAATAGGGATTCGATTGGGACATCTATTTCTTGTGGCAGCTAAAGGGAAATTTGCAGCGGGGACAGATGTGGTCGAACTGCATCTCGTCAATGTCAATCTCCCGGCTGGTTTGCCTGTAGGAGCGATCTTTGGTTGCTTTGGCAAGCGACAGCCTGCTGTGCGCCGGGTCTTGGGGAGGAGTGGTATTTGGAGTCATATGTGAGTTCAATCGTGTGGTGCCGAACGGCGACCTGTGGCTAGAAAATGCGAAAACTCGTTTTTCGAGTGCTCTAGTGGAGCGAGAATGGTCGCACTGGAATGGCTGCGACGCGAGCGACTGGCTCATGGAATCGCCAGCTAGCGATAATTGCTGCGGCGATGGGGTTGCCCATGGCGGCAGCGAGGATCATCTCCGCGGCAGGAGAGCAGGAAATGCCTCGAAGTGTGATCGTGGGTTTCATTGGAACTACCGGGCCAGCTTGTAGAGTTCTGGCCCTTTGTTTCGGGCGGGAATGAAGTGTTGCGGCGAGGGCGATGCGGAGGGATTTCTACGTGCTCTATCTTTCTAGTCGTGGCCGGTTGCTGACCACGTAATTGGCTAGTATCGGTGTTTTTAGGGTGATGAATGTGCCGCAGGCACATTTATTTTGCTAGGAGACGCCCCAACATTAACGCTGCTGCTGTATACGGGTGAACGTGCGGAGTTCCCGCCCAGAGAGGCCGTCGGCGGTGGTGGATGATGAGAAGAGATGGATATTGCGGCTGAAGCTGTAATCGCCACACTTGAGGATGTATCCGACGCCGTCGCCCAGCGTGCCGTCGAATTGATTCGCAAGTGCCCCTGCCACACCTGTAGCGGCCTTCCACGCGGCTTCAATCGTGCCTGGAGGGATTTCTTTAGCCGCTACGATGGCAACGTGACTGTGCGGCTGTGGTGAGGGTTCTGTGCCACGGATATAGCCAACCGTGAGATGAGAGTCTTCCTGGAGATTCTTGACGAAGGAATCGAACGCAGTATCGTGCTCAAGGCGGGAAACGGGCCTTCCGGCGTGGGTCAAATGTGCAATTGTCTGGATTGGCAAGGTGTAGGTGAGATGATCGGCAATCTGCCGATTGTGGTCATAGGTGCTTGGGGCGGTCATACAAATCCCTCAGTGAATCAGGTCTTGCAGTGGATCTTCGATTCTGTGGCGCGATCCCGGCTCTGGCTGCCGAGGATCGCTTGTTTACGTTACGGAAAAGCGCCGCGCAAATGAATGAGGGAAGAATCAAATCATTCAGGAGAGAGAGAACAGCAGAGGATAGTAACTCCGAATGCTTGCCGTCTGCTAGAGACACTGATATCCCTATCCGTCACTACCGGACTTCCAGCTTCTTTCGTTGAGTCATCGTTTTTCAGAATCCTCAACTGCCCGTTGCGGCGAATGTCCCAAGCCAACCCGGAAGATGGCTATATTTCGATGATAGCGATGAACGATTTCTGTCCAAAGCAGGTCGGCAGGATAATCGCATCATCTGTATTTAATTAGTATGGATCGTTCGCGAAAAAGAGTTCCGTAAAAGTGACGTCATTTCCGCCTCTCTTAGGAGTCCACGAAGGGCTTGAAACACAGGGCACAATTTTCGCATTGCGGGGCATCCACAGCGCGTGTTTGACACCACCAGACGCCGTGATTATTCTAAAGTTGCCAGCTCAGCAACAGAGCGGCAGGGGGGCTTGGCAGCGTATCCGCCGAGCAAAGGGCTGTGAATGGACCAGCTAATTACCCCGCGTAACACCCCCGGTTGTTCCGGGGTGATTACAACCAACGACAACTGATTGCGCCAGCGCCAGGCTGATCCTCTTGGTCGCCTTGCATGGCTCCGTGTGTCGTGTCCATGCACGGCCCGAAGGAGGGGTCTCGTTGTGAAAACGAATAAGCCAGTTTTTGAATTGGAAGACAATATCGAAGATGTCGGATTCATGCCGACGCAGAGCGGTACGAAGCAGAAGGAACCACTCTACACAGCGATTGCCGAGAAGTTGAGCAAGCAGAAGCCGGGTGGCAAGGGCTTCCTCGTGCCACTCTCGATGGCGAAGCTGCGTAAGAAGAAGTCCCTAAATGACCCGACTCTCACAGACTTCGCGGGGAATATCAAAGCCGCTCTTGACAAAAAGGACGATGGCAGGTGGAAGGGGAAATATGAGTGCAAACCTGCCGCCAGTGATGAGCCGCAGGTCCTGATCCGGCTGAAGAAGGAGGCTCCTCCGAAGGAAGCGGACAGCGAGTGAGCCATGCGGGATACAGATGTCCTCACTCTCTCTGAGGCAGCGGCCTTGCTCAGATGCCATCCGCGAACGCTGCGGAAGATGGCTGCTGACAGCAAGATTCCCGCTAGGCGAGTCGGAAAGCTGTGGCGATTCTCTCGCACGAAGCTGACCGATTGGCTCTCACGCAGCTCTAGCTGAGAAAGGATGTAAGGCATGGAATCGGAAATCGTCGAAGTAACGCGCATGAAAGATGCTTTGCCGCACCTTGCGGCAGGGAAAGTCGTGACTCTTTACCTGACGGATGCAAGACAAGCAGCCGTCATTAACGCGATGGGTCGATTAGAGGATGAAGCCAGACTTGATGTCGCTGAAGACGGGAGGCTCTACATCCTTCTGCAACTTCGTCTGTACAAGGACGACCTAGCAACAGGCGATCAACCATAAACACGAAGGCCCGGAGAGGATCGCTCTCCGGGCCTTTCGTCTGTCTGAATGTTCTGATCTACCAGGCTACAGCAGCTAGTCTCTCCTGTGTCGATGTGGCGCTCTGTGGCCTGAGGTAGCGCATGGTGCTCTCGATGTCAGCATGACCGGCATATGCTTGGACTGTGCTCAGATCGAACCCGTTCCTGAGCAGCGTAGTCAGATACGTTCTGCGGAACCGATGCAGTGTGAACTGTTCACATTCACGATTGTCGCTCAGGCACCCCTCGCAGCGTCCACAGTTGAGTCCGGCCTGTTTCGCCAGCCTCTTGAGAGTCCGTAGCAATTTCCTGTTCGGCTGATTGCCGCTGGTGGCGAGAATCAACGACTGTTGCGGATGACTGGTGCGCCATGCCTCCAGAGCCGTAATCACATCCTGTGGAATCGGAACCTCTCGTTGTTCCTGATCCTTGACTGTGAATTCCCAACGAGGTTTGCTCTGGACACGGAATGTCTTCTCAGCCTCGTTGATGTCAGAGAATTCGGCGTATTGAAGTTCCTGATCCCGTAATCCGAGCTTCCATGCCATGAGGATCACCAGCGTCATGTAGTCGTCAGCCTGACCGAGTAAGGAACTGATCGTGTCGCGGTCATAGATCGTGGGGAGCGTCTTCTCGTACTTCGGCCTCATGGGGAGCATCTTCCCATGGATGCCAGCCGAGCGCAGCCATGAACAGAGGCGCTGGTGTTTGTTCGCTATCGTCCGGGGAGAGCAGCCGCGTTTACGAAGTGCCGCATGGAACTTGAGGAAGTCTTCACGGCAGATCTCATCCACGTAGGTCTTGCGAATCACCCGCATGAATTCGCCAGAGACGAGCCGCGCCTGAGAAGCAGCCTCATTGAGTTGAGCGCCCTCCTTCTCAGTAATGTAGGCGTTCGCCGTGGAGCGAAGAGTTTTGCGATCATCTGTGACCGTGACCGTCACCGTCACGCCATGCGCCTCAGCAGCTTTCTGAACCTGCGTAACGCTGGTCTTCTTCTCTTCCTGCCGTCGCTGACGATCAGCCACATCAGCACTGTTGGGTTCGACCGTTTGATAGTGAGCTTGACGGCCTTCATAAAACCTGAGCTGATAAAGCGCACTATCGAATCTGATCTGCTTTTCTCCGATCTGTGCATAGCCTGGGCGGATACGGCCGTTGTTGCCGTATGCCGCCGGGAACCTCTGCCATCTCCCTTCATGCTTGGCCCTGAGCATCACCGTCACTGTTCTCATGCCGGGTTCGCCTCCTGGAGCCATTATTGCATGACCACGCGCATGACCACACAAGACAAACCGCATAAACATTGACGAAAATAAACAAAAGATGCGAATCCCTCCCTCTCCGCCAGACCTTTAGGTTCATTGCTCTCGAGCGTTGTTACGCTCACCCGCTCGGCCCATGATCCGCGGGGCGATCCGCAGTCCCGACCATATCGAGAGCCGGCGATCGAGGTCAAATCGGCCAACCACACGTACCTCGCAGAGCCAACCCGGTTCGCCCATCAAGCGATTCGCTCCCCCCATCAGCAGGATGATTATCGGGAAACGCCCAAGTCACCCGGAGCGTTTCTCGCCCACGGCAATGCGCCAAGGCGCTCATCGAGAACATTGGGACAGCGAAATCCAGGGTTCCGGGCGAGTCACCGGCATCCCGGACGTTTCGGGGCCGAGCACCCCGCCACCGGGCCCCAGTGGGCCAAACTTCCGGATGCCGGCAATCCGCCCGGAGCTCATGCTTTTCTCATAACGATTCGCGGGGTGCGCACATTTCGGGCTCAACCCCTGCATCGCGATGACACTTACCTGCGACGGAAATCGATGGTTCGACTAGGTACCCGGCAAACAAGTTTCAACCCGCAAGGCCGCCGGCCACCCTTGTTTTACGCTTTCCATCGCGTTATTCATTGCGAAAACCAGGAAAGTATGATTAGGTAGTCTCTATCCCCCGTAACAAGTCACGAGTGTGCTCTTACGCTCGGTCGCAGAGTTAAGCCCGTTCGCTCTGCTACCCGTGCGGAAGCTTCACATACTTTCGCGTGGAATTGAAAACGGAATGCCTCATTTCCCTCTGTATGTGTTGGTCGCAGGGAACTGCCACTTTCCCCAGGATTGAGCCGTTTTCCTTCCGGCGAGACAGCGAACTGTCGATAGATCTAATGATTACCCAAGCACGGGCGTCGAAATCGATGAAGCGGGATTTTGCCACCCTTTCGAGAGGATTACTGAAATGCAAGATCGAAGTGTGGCGCGAATTGTCGCTTTTTTCGTCCTGGGGATGGCCGTATCGATGCCCGCAACTGCCCAGCACGGGCTTTCCATTACCGCGAATTCCGATGCGCAAAACGTTCCCTCCAGGGTGGTCGATCGGATAGACGAAACAAAGCTGGTCCGGCTGACCGGCAATACGCATCCTATGGCGCGTCCCCAGTTCGATCAGGGGCTGGCTGACCCGCAGCTGCCCATGGAACGCATGGTGCTGGTGCTCAAGCGCAGCCCGGAGCAGGAGGCGGCGCTCGATCAATTCATGCAGGAGCAACTCGACCCCAGGTCGCCCAACTTCCACCATTGGCTGACGCCAGAAGTGTTTGGCAAGCTCTACGGTCCATCCGACAACGACATGGCCGCGATTACCAGTTGGCTCGAGAGCCAGGGATTCCAGATTTACAAAGTCGGCAAGGGCCGCATCAATATTGAGTTTTCCGGCACCGCAGCCCAGGTTCAGCGGACCTTCCACACCGAGATGCACCACTACCTCGTCAACAGCAGGATGCATCTTTCCAACGACCGCGATCCGCAGATTCCCGCGGCGGTGGCGCCAGTCGTCGGGGGTGTCGCTTCCCTCAACGATTTCTTCCCTGTCCACCAGTCCGTTCTTGGCCGTTATGTGAGACGGGACAAGAAGACGGGCAAGATTACCCCGGTCGATCCTGTGGGGAATGGCCAGACGCTCCAGTATGGGTTTACCGATGATGCCAGCAATAATGCGGAAGACATCACGCCCTACGACTTTGCCACCATCTACAACCTGCTGCCGCTATGGAATGCCGGGATCACGGGCAAAGGCCAGACCATTGCCATTTCTGCTGTCACCGACATCGCGGCAACCGACGTCAGCACTTTCCGCAACACCTTCGGATTAGGCAGCTTTACCGGCACGATATCGCAGGTTCACAACGGAACCGATCCCGGAATCGTGGTCGCAGACCAGGTGGAGAACACGCTGGATACCGAGTGGTCCGGCGCCAGCGCACCCGATGCCGACGTGGTGGTGGTGGTCAGCGCTACCACGCAGACCACATTTGGCGGACAACTCTCCGACTCCTACATTGTCGAGAATCCCAGTATCGCGACCATCATGAGCGCCAGTTACGGCGCCTGCGAGATTGGCCTGGGAACGGCGGGAAACTACGCCATCAATGCCATCTATCAGCAGGGATCGAGCGAAGGCATCAGCATGTTCGAGTCCTCGGGTGACCAGGGCTCGACCGGCTGCGACAACTCCGACGCCGAGACCTTCCCGGCCCCGGCTCAATATGGCCTTCAGGTGAATGGCGACGCCTCCAGCCCCTGGATCACTGCCGTCGGCGGCACCGAGTTCACCTGGCAGGACTTTCGCACCACATACTGGAGCGCGACGAATGCCAGCAACGGTTCCAACGCCCTGGGCTACATTCCGGAGGCTCCGTGGAATGGGACCTGTACCAGCCAGCTTCTGCTGGATCGCCTCTTTACGCCCGACTACGGTTACACCACACTCGAGCAGGTGTGCAACAATGTCGCCGGGCTGGGCGCGACCGAGCTGATCAAGGTCACCGGCGGCAGCGGCGGCGTAAGTTCGTGCATTACTTCCACCAATGAAGAATTCTCGACCTGCGGAGGAGGTTACCCACAACCGTTGTGGCAAAAGGGAGTGACTGGAATGCCGGGGTCCACCTACCGCTATCTTCCCGACGTTTCGCTCTTCGCCTCTTCCGGCTTCCCGGACGGAATCAACGGCAGCTCCTATCTGATCTGCGTGGCCTCTAATTCCCCGGATAAATCCTGCGATTACACCGATAACACCCAAATCGTTTACCAGGAGGTCGGCGGCACGTCGGTTTCTTCCCCAGCCCTGGCCGGCATCATGGCCCTTGTCCAGCAAAAGCAGAGCGGCGTGGCGCAGGGCCTGGCGAATCCGGTCTTCTATGCGCTGGCCGCCAAGGACAATCTGACGAACTGCAACTCGAGCACAGTCACAAACGGGAACGCATGCAACTTCTACGACGTGACCTATGGCAACAACGCCCAGGTCTGCACGACGGGCTCGATCAACTGCGTCACCAACACGACGGGAGACACCTATGGAATCGTGAGCGGGTACTCAACCACGACCGGCTATGACCAGGCCACCGGCCTCGGTTCCGTCAACGCCACGAACCTTGTGAACAACTGGGCCTCGATAGCCGGGACTCCGGGCTTTACGCTATCGGCTTCGCCGTCCCAGGTGTCGGTTGCCCAGGGCGGCAGCAACACTGACACCATCACGATCACCGACGCAGGTAAATTCACCGGCAGCCCATCCCTTGCCGCATCCGGCTTGCCCAGCGGAGTTACTGCTAAGTTCGCTGCCGGCACAGTGAGCGGCACCCAGTTGCTGACGCTGACCGCCAGCACCACGGCGCCCGTCACAACAAGCCCGGTGACGGTGACCATTACCGGAACCTCCGGCACCCTGACCGCAACCACCACCATTGGTGTCAGCGTTCATGCTGGTACGCTGATTACGCCGACCGTCACGGTAACTCCAGCCGCATCGAGCATTACCACGCTACAGTCGGACTCGGTAACCGTAACCGTAAGCGGAGGGTCCGGACATCCGACCCCGACCGGCTCGGTGACCCTCACCAGCGGCAGCTATAGCTCGGGGGCTAAGACGCTTAGCTCAGGATCGGTGGCCATCATCGTCCCAGCCGGAAGCCTGGCCGTCGGCAATGACACATTGACTGCGGCATACACTCCCGACTCCGGCGGTTCCGCGACCTACAACAGTGCCAGCGGCCATGCTTCCGTGGATGTGACTCAGGCGAGTGGACCCTGCACGACTGCGAACCCGAATCCCAACCCGCATCCGGACTCGTTTGACACGGTGGGCGACTTCAACGGCGACTGCAAAAGCGACCTTGTGTGGCGGAACGGCACCACCGGAGAGGTCAAATTCTGGTTCATGAACGGGACCGCGATTTCTAGCCAGGGAGTCGTCGCCACCATCGCACCGCCATGGAACATTGTGGGTATCGGCGATTTCAATGGAGACGGCAAGAGCGATCTCCTGTGGCAAAACAGCAGCACGGGTGAACTCGAAGTCTGGCTCATGAACGGGGCCACGAAGACCAGCAGTGGAAGCCCCGGCACGGTTGGCTCTCCATGGAAGGTTGCGGGCGTTGGCGATTTCAATGGGGATGGCAAGACCGATATCGTGTGGCGGAACAGCACCACCGGGGAGGTTAAATTCTGGTTCATGAACGGGACCGCAATTGCCAGCCAGGGGGTCGTCGCCACCATCGCTCCCCCATGGAACATTGTGGGCGTTGGCGATTTCAACGGAGATGGCAAAGCCGACCTCCTGTGGCAAAACAGCAGCACGGGTGAACTCGAAGTCTGGCTCATGAACGGGATCACGAAGACCAGCAGTGGAAGCCCCGGCACGGTTACCTCGCCCTGGAAAATTGCGAGCGTTGGCGATTTCAATGGGGATGGCAAGACCGATATCGTGTGGCGGAACAGCACCACCGGGGAGGTTAAATTCTGGTTCATGAACGGGATCGCGGTGGCCAGCCAGGGAGTCGTCGCCACCATCGCCCCCCCATGGAACGTTGTGGGCGCTGCCGATTTCAATGGAGATGGTAAAGCCGACCTTTTGTGGCAAAACACCAGCACCGGTGAAGTCGAAGTCTGGCTCATGAACGGGATCACAAAGACCAGCAGTGGCAGCCCCGGTACGGTTGCTTCGCCATGGGAGGTCGTCCCCGCAGCTCCATAAGGCGGCTCCAATCTGATCGCGGATTGTTGTCGGTTTGTCGGCTTCCCGCACCCTGTTTTGATCACAGGACGCATTCTGGATGGATACCGGCGTCCCGGCGATCACCCCTGCCGGGTCGCGAGTGCTGGCGCTCGTAAGGGAGGCATTGCAGACGATACTTCCCGTGCGGCTATCTCGAGTACGAGCGACTGCCGAAACGCGCCCTCACCCTGGGCAGCTGCAGATATGCTATCCACGCTGCGCCCCAAATATGAGCAGGGGATCGTAGAGAATGCCGAAGTACTCGTCCGGTGCAGTTACATGCGGGATAGAGGTGATAGAAGTCTGCTGTTCCATAGACGAACGACAGAGCTGCCCACGCCCTTGCCAACCAGAGGGCCAACGTGCGTCCACGAATCTTTACCCGTCCCGTGGTCATCCTGCACGGACCTGCAAGCATTTTTAATCTGAAGCGAGACAGCTTCGAAGCGAAGAGTTACTTTTCGACAGGTTGCGCAGCGGCCTCTAATTCAGCACGAAACTGCGCGGCCTTCGCCGGATCGTGAAGCCCATCGTAAATGGACGCCAGATCCTTGCGCGCTATGACTAAGAAATGGTCGTTTGGAGCGACGTTCGCTACGAGATATTTGTAGCCGAACATTGACTCAGGTTCGGCCTGGGCATAGCGGCCTTCACGGAGCAGAGCCCGCCCAAGCTTCAGATGGGCCACAGCGTCATTAAAACTGTTAGCCGAATAAGCGTCGAGCCTGCTGACGGCATCCCGGTACATTTTCTCGGCGCAGGGAACGTCATTTTTCTCGAGGCAAACGCTGCCGAGATTGGAGTATGCCACCGCTACGGATGGTAATCGCGGTGGCATTCCTGGGTGTAACTCTGCTTACGGGATGCGGTGCGGCCAATCAGAAGAAGACCACATCGACCGTCAGCGTAATTGCCACGTCGGGGGCTACGCAGCAAACGGTTTCTCTGGTCGTGACCATCGATGCGGGGCGATGACCAGCATGAGCTGCACGATGGTGAATACTTGGGAGTGAGGCCGGCAGAGAGCCAGAGCGGCTACCGGCGCTGGGCTCCGGGCTAGTCCCAGCCTCCGCCCAGCGCTCCATAGAGCTGAACCAGAGAGAGAGCTTCGCCCTCCTGTGTGTTGACGAGAGTGAGCTGCGCGGAATAGAGGTCGGAGTCAGTGGTCAGCACTTCGAGATAGCTGGTAGCGCCTCCCTGATAGCGCACGCGGGCGAGCCGCGTCGCGTCCGCGGCTGCGGCGACCAGCTTCTGCTGCTGTTCCCGCGCATCGTGCTGCTTGTCCACAGCGACCAGGGCATTGGAGACATCGCGAAAGGCGCCGGCGATGGTCTTCTGATAGTTGATGAGCATCTCCTGCTTCTCGTGCTCGGAGTACTGCAGCTGACCGCGCAGCTTGCCGCCTTCGAAGATGGGCTGGGTCAGCGATCCGATGCCGTAAATCAGGCGGCCGCTGGGGTCGAAGAGAGTGCTCAAGCTGTCTCCGCCGACGCCGCCGGAACCGCTGATGGCCAGCTGCGGAAAGAACTGGGCGCGAGCGACGCCGATCTGCGCATTGGCAGAGACGAGCTGCTGTTCGGCTTCGAGAATGTCTGGCCGGCGCTCGAGCAGCCTGGACGGCAGGCCGACAGGGAGGTTTTGCGGCGGAGGATTCAGCGCGCTGGGATCGGTGTGAGCCACCGGCCCTGGGTCCTGGCCGAGCAACAGGCGCAGCCCGTTTTCCTGCTGCTGAATTTGCTGCTCAAGCTGCGGAATCTGTGCGGAGGCTGTGTACTCAAGTTCTTCAGCTTCGCGCAGGTCAGAGAGCGGCACCGAGCCGCCCTCCTCCAGAGTCTTCGTGAGCTGGACAGATTCCTTTCTCGTTTTCAGTGTTTCCTGGGAGATCGCCAACTGCTCGTCGAGCGCGCGGATTTGGAAATAGGCGGCCGCCACTTGCTGGATGAGGGTCAGGCGCACGGCGCGCTGTGCCCACGTCTGCGCCAGCAACTGCGCTCGCGCGGCTTCGGTTTGGCGGCGATAAAGGCCCCAGAAATCAGGAGTCCAGGCAGCGGAAAGATTGAAGCTGCCGGCGGCGATGGTTCCGCTCGGGATGCTGCTGCTGCCGAAGGTGCTGGGCAGATCGGCGCCGATACCTGTGCCGCCGACGGTCACCGTGGGAAATTGTTGCGAGCGGGTGATGCGCAGCTGCGCCTGCTGTTCGAGCACGTGCTGCGCGGCGATGCGGACGTCGAAGTTGTTGGCGAGCGCGGTGCGGATGAGATCCTGCAGCTCCGGCTCCTGAAAGACCTGAGCCCAGTTTTCGTCGCCCAGCGAATTCGCATTCGCGCTGGAGACCTGGGCGTCGTCGGCTCCGCGAAATGCAGGCGGCGCAGGGACAGCGGGGCGCGAGTATTTCGGCCCCACGGTGCAGCCGAGCAGGAAGAGCGATGCGACGGTGAGCACTGCGAGCACGATGTGCTGCTTGTTCGGAGACAAGCACCGTGACAAGTTTTGTGAGGCAGGGGCGATCATGCTGCGCCTCCTTCGGTCTGCGGCGACGGTGGCGGGCCGTGGCTGTCAGAGGATTCAGGAGCGTGCGTCGAATCCATACTGGTGCCGCGACCGCCTCTGACGAAGCGGTGTGAGATGTATTCAACAACCGAGAACGTGACAGGGATCATGAGAATTCCGAATAGAGTAGCCGTGGTCATGCCGCCGATGACGACCGTGCCGAGGATGCGGCGCGATGCTGCACCGGACCCGGTAGCTGTCCACAGCGGGAGGCAGCCAAAGATGAACGCGAGCGCAGTCATGACGATAGGCCGGAAGCGCAGCCGCGCCGCGCCCAGCGCCGACTGGGATATGCTTTGTCCGCCGCGATAATTCACGACGGCGTATTCAACAATGAGGATCGCGTTTTTCGCCGAGAGCCCGATGAGCATGACGAGCCCCACCGTAGCGAAGATGTCGTTTTCGAGCGACCGCATGGAGAGCGCCAGGTACGCGCCCAGGATGGCGACCGGAGTGCTCAGCAGAACGCTGAAGGGAAGCGTCCAGCTCTCATAGAGAGCCGCGAGGATGAGGAAAACGAAGAGCAGGGAGAGCCCGAAGACCATCCACGCCGGAACGCCCTCCGCCGCCCGCTGCTCCTGGTAGCTCATGCCCTGGTAGGAGAAGCTCATGCCGGGCGGCATCGACTCATGAAATACCTGCTCCAGAGCGGCGCGCACCTGTCCGGAGCTATAGCCTGGCGCGCCGGTGATGTTGAGCTGCGCAGCGTTGTACTCGTTGAAGCGCAGGATGAACTCAGGGCCGGTGACTTGCTTCACGTGCACCAGCGCACCGAGGGGGACCTGACCGCCGTTGGCGCTGCGCACATAGAACTGATTGATGTTCTGGATATTCGTGCGCGTGTCGCCTTCCGCCTCAACGAAGGTTTGCCACTGCCGCCCGAAGCGGTTGAAGTAATTCACGAGATAGCCGCCCATAAAGGTCTGCAGCGTGGTGTAAATGGAACTTAGATCCACCTGCTGTTGCGACGCCTTGTCCTGGTCGACATCCGCGTAGAGCTGCGGGACGGCGGGCAGGTAGGACGGGATGGCCGCGGCGATTTCAGGGCGCTTCGAGATGGCTCCGAGAAAGCCGTAGACATTTTTGGTCAGGAAAGTGGGATCGTCGTTACCGGAGCGGTCCTGGAGGATCATCGTGACGCCGCCCGAAGTGCCTATGCCCGGAATCGCCGGCGGCGGGAACGAAAACGCCAGACCTTCGCTGACACCAGCAAGCTTCTGCTGCACGCTGGACTGAATGGCCTCAATTTGTTCGGCGCGCGATTTGCGCACACCCCATGGTTTGAGCGACACAAAAAAGAACGCGGAGTTGGTGCTCTGCGTTTGGGTAAGGAGGCTGAAACCGTCAACACCCACGACGCCCTCAATCCCCGGAGTCGCGAGCAGGGCGCTGGAAACGCGCTGGACCGCGGAGTCGGTCCGTTGCAGCGATGCAGCGTCAGGCAACTGCATCGCCACGAACAGATAACCCTGATCTTCCTGCGGTAGAAAGCCGGTAGGCAGGTGCCCGCCCATGAAGACGGCGAGCACCGCGATCGCGGCCAGTACCAGCATGGTGATGCCGGATTTGTGAATCAGCACGCCGGACGTGGAGACGTATTTGTCGGTCGTACGGCCGAAGATGCGATTGAACCCGTCAAAGAAACGCTGCAGCGGCCCAGGGCGGCGCTCATGATCCTTCGGTTTGAGCAGCAGCGCGGCCAGAGCCGGGCTGAGCGTCAGCGCGTTGAAAGCGGAGATCAACACCGAGATCGCGATCGTGATCGCGAACTGCTGGTAGAGACGTCCGGTGATTCCTGGGATGGCGGCTGTCGGGATGAACACCGCCGCGAGGATCAGCGCAATCGCGACGACCGGCCCGCCCACTTCTTCCATGGCGCGAACCGCCGCATCGCGTGGCGTCATACCTTCGTCGATGAGACGCTCAACGGCCTCAACCACGATGATGGCATCGTCGACGACAAGGCCGATGGCGAGCACCAGTCCGAAGAGCGACAGTGTATTAATCGAAAAACCGAGCGCCGGAAAGATGATGAACGTTCCAATGAGCGACACCGGAACGGCCAGCAGAGGGATCAGAGTAGCGCGCCATCCCTGCAAAAAGATAAAGACAACAATGATGACCAGTACGAGCGCGATTCCGAGGGTCTTGACGATTTCATGGATGCCCGCGGTCACCGCCTTCGTGGTGTCGAGCGGGATGTCGTAGCGCATGCCCGGCGGGAAGGTTGCCGAGAGCTGGCTGAGCCGTTTCGTGACGGCGGCTGCGGTTTCAACGGCATTCGATCCAGGAAGCTGGTAAACCGCCATAATGCCGGCAGGGGCGTTGTTGTAGCGCGCGGTCAGGTTATAGGTTTGGGTGCCCAGTTCCACTCGCGCCACATCGCGCAGGTGAAGGACGGAGCCGTCGGCATTCGCGCGTATGACGATGTTGCCGAACTCCTCGGGCGTGACCAGCCTGCCCTGCGTGCGCACGGTAAAGGTAAACTGCTGTCCGTTCGGAACCGGCTCTCCGCCGATCTGTCCGGCAGGATTCACGTTGTTCTGGACCTGGATGGCGTTGATGATGTCGGTCGCCGTGACGCCGAGTTTCGCCAGCTGGTCGGGTCTGACCCAGACACGCAGAGCATATTGGCCGCCGAATACCTGAATGCGGGCAACGCCGGGAACGCGTGTGAGCTCGTCCTGCAGATTGATGATTTCGTAGTTCGTCAGGAAGTTGACGTCGTATTTCCCAGTGGGTGACGAGAGGCCAATCAGCATCAGCGGCGAGGTCAGGGACTTCTGCACGACGACGCCTGCCGTGTTCACCTGCGCTGGAAGCTGCGATTGAGCCTGCGACACGCGCAGCTGCGAGAGCACCTGATCGGTGTCGGGATTGGTCTTGACGTCGAAGTCGACGTACACGGTCGACTGGCCGTTGTTGGCGTTGACCGAGTACATGTACAGCATGTTGTCCACGCCGTTCATCTGCTGCTCGATCGGCGTAGAAACGGCCTGGGTCAGCGTCTTCGCGTCAGCGCCGGGGTACGTAGCCTGCACCATAATCTCCGGCGGAACAATATCCGGATATTGCGACGTGGGCAGCGTGAACATCGACACCGTACCGATGATGGTGGTGAGGATGGCGATGACGATCGCGACAATGGGGCGGCGAATGAAAAATTTGGACATGAATTACCTCACGCCCGTCGGGCTGGATGTTGCGATGGCGGCTTGCTCTGAGATTTCATGCGGACTTACCGGAACGCCCTCTTTCAGCTTCTGCAGGTTGTCGACGATAACGCGATCGCTGGCCTGCAGGCCGCTGTTGATGATCCATTCGCTGCCGGACTGCGGCCCCAGCGTGACGTTGACCACATGCACGTGATTGTCGGCGCCGGCGACATAAATCTGCTCGATGCCCTGCATTTCCTGCACAGCAACCTGCGGCACCAGCAGAGCCCCATGGCGTATTTCCGTTTCCGCTGTGACGCGTCCAAACTGGCCTGGCCGCAGCACGTTGCTGGGATTAGGAAATGACGCGGCGATACGGATGGCGCCGGTCTGGGCATTCATCTGGCGATCGACAAATGCGATATGCCCCTTGTGCGGGTAGGTTGTGCCGTCGGCGAGGTAGAGCGTCAGGGGCAGATCGGAATGTCCGCTCAGCAGGTCGCCGCCCTTCTGCCTGACCCGATCAATAAGCGCAAGATATTCAGCGTCGCTGATGGAGAAATAGACCTTGATGGGATCCAGTTGCGAGACTGCCGTGAGCACCGACTGCGGGGTTACAAAGTTGCCCACCTGGGTTGTGGCCTGTCCTGCTACTCCGCCAATCAGGGAACGTACCTGCGTAAATCCCAGGTTAAGTTTTGCCGTGGTGAGAGCGGCCTCCGCAGCGGCAACGGCACCCTCCGCGGCAGCTACCGAAGCATCTGCCTGCGCGGCCTGCTGCTTGTCGTTGTCGAGTTGGCTCTGCGCGATGGCCCGGGCCTGCGCCAGGGGTGTGTCGCGCTTCAGGTTGATCTGCGCCAGGCCGCGCTGGGCCTCCGCCTGCGCCTGCTGACCCTTCGCCTGCTCAACCTGCGCCTGCGCCTGATCGACGGCAGCCTGAAACGGGCGCGGATCAATTTGGAAGAGCTCCTGGTCCTTCGCGACCGGGGAGCCTTCGCGGTAGGTCTGGCGGACCAGATAACCGCTGACCTGGGGTTGAATCTGGGCGTTGACATAACCGTCGAGGGTGCCGACCCAGTTCCCGGCGAGCGGTACGTCCGCTTCGCGCACCTGCACGACCGAGACCGGCATCGCCATAGGGCGCGCGGGCGCGGTGCTTGCGTTGCCGTGTGCGCAGCCACTGATAGCGGCCCCTGCGAAGGTAAGAATCGCGGTGCTGGCGACGAGCATCAGTCTTCCCAGAGCGTGGGTTCCGGGCGAGTGAGGAAGAGATTGGTGCGTCATGCGTCCTCCGGTACGGAATGCTCTCAGCAGAAAAAGATACATTCCTGTATATTTCCCATCTGACTCACCAGCCCGGGTGGAAGATTCAGGAATGTGACCGGCAGGGTAGAAAATGCAGTTAAGAAAATCACCGCGTAAGCAGGAGCGGGCGCTCAATACGCGCAGCGAACTCATTGCAGCGGCACGAGAAATATTTACCAGGGATGGTTTCGAATCGGCGCGGATTGAAGACATTGCCGCGAAGGCGGGCAAAACGCGTGGAGCGTTTTACGCCAATTTCACTGATAAAGAAGACGTTTTCTTCGGAATTTTCGAAGAAGATATGACCCGCGATCAGGAGAAGATCATCGCCGCGCTGTCAGCGGCATCCGATCAGGAACAAAAGATCGACACCATGGCTCGCCATCTTTCGGATCTTCTTGACGATCCGCAGCGAATTCTTCTGAGCCTCGAATTTAAAATGTATGTGATTCGGCACCCCCGTAAGCGGAAACGGCTCAATGAACTGTATTCGGAGATGTGCGTTCGATGTTCGATGACGAAGATCAGTAGCCTGCTTCCCGATCTTACCGATGCCGATATCCCAAAGAGGCGCAGGGTCACGACAGAAGTGGGCGCTGCGATCGATGGCATCGCCCTCAATTTGTTATTCAACCCCGGGAGCATTTCCAGCGAGCGCCGAACACAATTGCTCAGAATCGTGTCCCGTGAGGCTCTGCGAGCTACGGAACAAGATGAGTAAGGATCAAACGCGGCTGCTGCGATGATCCAGTGAATAGCCGCTTCCGGCGTCGATAACTCCAGAACATTCGTTTACGCCGCACGCGGACGAGATGCTTTCCATGCGGGTCCCTGACGTCGACCTGCACCTGGAAGAAATGCGGGATCGCGTGCTGCGGATGCCGCCGGCGGGAACGGGGCACCGGCTGGGATCGGCCCATCCGTTCCGCCCGCCGCCCCCTCTAGCCCGGGAACGTAAACAGATTGCTCACCTGGTTCAGCGGCATCGGCTCCCGCTCCACAAACACTTCCATCAGCGTCGTCGTGTAGGGATAAAACAACGATCCGCCGCCTTCTGTCAGCTCCGTAATATCCATCTTCACCGGCTTGTTGACGGTGGGATCGTGCACATCGATCGCCAGCCGCTGCGGATCGTTGGGGCTGCCCGTGTACGCCTCGTACTCGATCAGATCCGACCCGCTCGACGCAATCAGCTCCAGCCACATCTTCTTGTTGTTGTCCTTCAGCGCCAGCATTTCCTGGGTCAGGTGAATGTAGAAACACCGGTAGCTGTTGTCGCTGGAGTAGATATCCGCAATCATCTTCACCGGCTCAAAGGCCGGATCGTCCGAGTCCGACAGATCGTCTCCGAAGAAGACCTGAATGTTGTAGTCGGTCACGCCGTCCCCGTGCTCATCCACCATGTGAATCCACAGCTGCTGCCAGCCCGCACCATCCTTCAGGTCGTCGGAGGTGTCCATCACCGCTTTGAACGGCCCGCCATACTCGAGCGCCCGCGTTTCCCACGCGTTATAGCCAGCCTCATCCTTGATCCCGAAGAAGTCATGGACCAGCGAGACGACTTCGGGCCGCGGAGAAGCAATGATCGTACCGTGATTCTGCTGGTCGACCGCAATCATCGGCGCCGCCAGCCGGTCCGTCGACCAGTCTGAGATATCGACTCTCTTCGTTGGATCCGCTGCGTCGAGTCGGGAATGGCGCCGGAAGTCCAGCGTCACTTTCCGCGTATCGAGCGCGCATCCCGCCCATCGTACCGTCCCATCGCATCCCGGAGTATTGGCCACCGCCGAAATCCCTGTGTAGCCCTCGTTCCCGATAAACACCGCGACGTAGGGCGTACCGTCTCCCTTGCCGTAGAGCGGCGTCGGCCCCACCATATCCTTGTGCGCCAAATCCCAGGTGTACTTGCTGGCCAGTTCCAGTCCATCCAGTACCATGTCGCCGGCATTCATAAAATCCGGGCCTAAGTCGCGGTTTCCCTTCACCAGCGCACCCAGCCAGCTGCGCCCCTTTTTCGCCTGTGGCGAACCGAACGTCGCCGGCGCGAGCCCCACCAGATGTTTCAGCCGTCGAACGCGGCTGCGCGGATCGCTCCGCTGAAACGGATCGTTGGTCAGCCATTCCCGCAGCACCAGCATCCCCGTCGAATGTACGATCGCGTCAAAGGTCCAGGCGTTGCCAGGAATATTTTGAGCGAACGGAGACTTGCGCAGTGCCCGGTCAAAGGCCGTGCCCAGATCTTTAATCGTCACCTCGTTGTTCAGCGTCACATAATTTCCCACGTTGATCGATTCCGTCGCAATCCCGGCGTCGGCCAGTGCCTGCTTCCACTCCAGAAGATCCTTCCAGTTTGCCGAGTAGCCGTGAATCAGGAATACGCGGCCCTGCGCTGCCGGAGTTGCCGTTTGTGGTGCCGCAGTCGAGCTGCCGCTTTCGGCCGGCAACCCCGACGCACCCTCGGCCGGAGCGCTTGCGGAAAGTGCAGGCACGACCGTCCCCGGATCAGCCGGCTTGTCTTTGTCCAGGTGGAAGAGCTGCTTCAAATCGTCTGAAAGGTTCATGGGACCCTCCGTGTGACTCTGTTGTGAGTGGGCCCCCAGTATAGCCAGTGAATACAACCCGCAAAAGGATTTCTTACGCCGAAACCTGCCGCGATTGCGGGTTCACGATTCCGCGGTCGAGGTTCGTTCGGCAGATCGCTCCTGTCCACCTCGAAAGCCCGGGTGTGTAGTAATCGCTGGCGTGGTGAAGGAGTTCACCCTTAACCGCTGTCCTCCCTAAGGCGGGACAGATGATGACTCCTGACAGCGATTCCTGTTGTGGAGTCATGTCCAGGCTCGATCCCTGAAGAAATCTCTAAAGTAGGTCCATGACGATTCCATGGATGCTCGCGGATTTATGGGTTGGGTTAGCCCTGCCGGCCACGCTGTGCAAATCCCTTCACCGCTGGATGCTGGGTTCAATCTCGGAGCGCGCTCTCAGTTACGCGCACTGTCCGGTCATGATCGTCCACGAGCGGAGCAGCAAAGTGATGAAATTTGCGAACACCCTGAAGGGCAGAGAACCAACTCGATCGTCGCTCAATTCGAATGCCGCTCAATATTCTTTGGAACTAATACATACCACGGCCGCAGGGCCAGGAAAGAGTCATCATGTCTGAAATTACAAAACTCGAAGCGCTTGAAATCCTCGACCCTCGAGGGAATCCAACTCTGGCCGTGACCGCAACACTGGCCAACGACGTAAAGGCGGCGGCGAAGATTCCATCCGGCGCGTCCACCGGCAAGCGCGAAGCGGTTGAACTTCGCGATGGCGACAAGGCGCGATACGGCGGCAAAGGCGTTCTGAAGGCCAGAGGGCACGTAGAAGGCGAGATCCAGAAGCAAATTCTGCACTTTGACTCGAACGATCAGAAAGGCCTGGACAAGAAGCTTTGCGAACTCGATGGCACGCCCAACAAAGGAAGACTGGGAGCGAATACGATCCTGGGCGTCTCCCTCGCCGTGGCTTACGCGTCGGCCCTCGACCGCGGAATTCCCCTGTACGGCGCGTTGGTTGAAAAGCCGGCCAACCTACTGCCAACACCAGGACTGAACGTCCTGAATGGCGGCAGCCATGCCGACAGCAACGTCGATTTTCAGGAGTTCATGATTTCGCCGGTCGGCGCTCCCTCCTTCAGCGAAGGACTGCGGGCTGCCGCGGAGATATTCCACGCGCTGAAGTAACTGCACATGCTCAAAATGGCTGACCTTCCCCGCCACCGCACGGGCGACCAAATCAAGGCGCAAGTGCTCTATCTCGACTATCGAATGGGCAGAGGCTAACGACCGCGTCGCAGCCACACTCCAGAGGTCATCCTGACACTAGCCGCCGCCGCACCCTGCCGGCCCCGCGCCTTTGATCGAAGTGGGTTGGCATGCTCCATGGATTACGACTAACTTCTCAACTCCGTGCCCAGGCCGGGAATTCATGATGGATAACTCTGAATGTGGCGTCCTGGCAGGCGCGGCACTTCAACAACAGCGGCCAAGTTACGTCTACCATGTTCGCGGCGTTTTTTTGTGTTGCTCACTGAATTCGGCATGATAGACTTCACCCGTTTCCCGGATAAACCGTGATTCGGACGCTGCGAACTGCGCAGATTTCCGGATTCTCTCGTGGGCCGAAGTTTGTCGAGTTCAAAACAGTCAGAACCGGCTCGCGCACTCTTTCCTGCTGTGGAGTCCTTCTGCCGTGACGAACGCATTCAGGTCCTTGCCATCCTCGCCTTCTCTCTGTCTTTTTTCATGGATCCCCAACAGCCAGTTTCGCAGGCTTGCTCTGCCTTGCCTGGGCCTGGCACTTGCCCTTGGTGGAAATGCAGCTGCGGCCGCGACCAGGACAACCACGTCCACGACGCTGACCGTTACCGCGGGCGGTAACGCGGTCACCTCGGCCGCAGCGGGCACCATGGTCACCCTCACCGCAACGGTGAAGGCCGGAACCACGGCCCTGACCACCGGCCAGGTCGATTTCTGCGATGCGACGGCGAAGTACTGCACGGATGTCCACATTCTCGGCATGGCGCAGTTAACCACCGCCGGCACGACAACGCTCAAGCTGCGCCCCGGCATCGGGAGTCACAGCTACAAGGCAGTATTCCTCGGCACCAACACGGATGCAGGCAGCTCGTCGGCGGCATCGGCAACGCTCACCGTGACGGGAAAGTACGCGACCACGACGACCATCACGCAGGGCGGCACCATCGGAAGCTATACGCTGACGGCGACGGTAAGCAGTTCCGCCACCGCCCTCCCCGGGCCCACCGGCCAGGTCTCCCTCATCGACACCACCAGCGGCAATACGGTGCTGGCCACCCAGGCATTGGGAAGCTCAACCCTCGGGGCTACGCTGGTGAACGCCAGCAACCCAGCGGTGGGGAACGAGCCTACCGGCATCGCAGCGGGAGACTTTAACGGCGATGGAAATCTCGACCTCGCGGTCGGACTGAACGATCCCAGTCAACCCCTCGCCATCCTTCTCGGAGACGGAACGGGCAACTTCACAGCCGCGCCGGCCAGTTCGATCACAGTCACAGGTGTTCCAGTCCTGGTGCAGGACTTCAACGGCGACGGAATCCCCGACATTCTGCTTTCGGGGGAAACTGGCGGTCCGTTCACGGTATTGCTGGGTAACGGAGACGGAACGTTTCGCGTGGCGCCCGGCAGTCCGATCAATGGAGATTCCGAAACTTTTCCGGCAGCGGCGGCGGACTTCAACCGCGATGGCATTCCGGATCTGGTGCTGTCAGGCGGAGCGGTTATCTTGCTGGGAAACGGCGATGGATCCTTTACTCAGGCGCCGACTAGCTTGCCATCGATCGGAACTGCGGGCCAGGCCCCTACTATGGCGGAGGGCGACTTCAACGGAGATGGCTTCCCCGATTTGGCAATCATCAACGGTTCGGTTTCGATCTATCTCGGCAAAGGGGACGGCACTTTCACCGCGGGAACATCAATTACTCCATCTGCAGGCACGCCCGTAGCCCTGGCCGCGGCCGATTTCAACGGTGATGGCAAGCTGGACCTGGCCGTGACCGTTAACAATAACGGAAACTATTCCGTAGAAATATTCCCAGGCAACGGCGACGGAACCTTTGGAGCCGCGCTGAGCAGCCCAACTACGCTGGACATCAATCCGTTCATCTTCGGCGTGGGCGACTTTAACGGAGACGGCAACGCCGATCTTTTCCTGGGCGCGCAGGTCAACGGCACGACGATCAACATCCTTCTGGGCAGTGGAAACGGAACGTTCACTCAGATGTCTACGGGATCTGCCGAACTTCCGTGCTGTTCTAACTCCATTCTGGGCGATTTCAATAACACCGGTCTCACCGGCATTGCGTCGTCGGATGTCTATGACGGTATCGTTCAATTGCTGGTTCCGCAGGTTCTGCAGGCGTCGATCACCGCCAATAACATCAATCCCCCCGGCCCTGGAACGCAGCAGGTGGATGCCAGCTATCCGGGGGACAGTCATTTTGGCTCGAGCGTCTCCGGCACAACCGCGCTTACACCCTCTCTGGCAAACATTCAGATCAGCCCTGCTCCCGGAACCTATACAACAGCACAGTCCATCAAATTAACGGAAGCGACGCCAGGCGCAACGATTTACTACAACGCCTACGGCACCGTGAACTCGAACGGCTATGTGGCCTATACCGGTCCGATTCAGCTGACCACGGGCGGCACCGAGTCCATCGGTTACTACGCTTCAGAAACCGGCTATGCGGGCTAGAACGAGGCTACCGCGACCTATGCGATGAATCTGCCGCTAGCGCCGTCGCCCACGTTTTCGCTTGCGGCGGGCACCTATTCGGGCACGCAATCGCTCACCATCAGCGACTCCGTGTCGGGCGCGTCGATTTACTACACCACCGACGGCACGATTCCGGGAACCTACTCCACTCCGTACACGGGAAAGATCTCGATTTCATCCTCTGAAGTAGTGACAGCCGTTGCCATCGCGACAGGGTATTCTCTGAGCGCGCCAACCTCGGCACAGTATCTGATCGCTTCCTCGTCGACCCCGTATATCTATACGGTCGCGGGTACAGAGGGCGGAGGATTTGCCGGCGATGGTGGCCCGGCGACCTTTGCTCTGCTGAACAGGCCGACGGGGATTGTGGAGGACAGTCAGGGAAATCTGTATATCGCGGATCAGGGCAACAATGTGATTCGCAAAGTCGCGGCCGGCACAGGGATCATCACAACGGTGGCCGGCACGGGAATCCCCGGTTACAGCGGTGACAAAGGCGCGGCCACCAGCGCAGAGCTGAATTCTCCATGGGGCGTCGCTCTCGACAGCGCAGGCGATCTCTATATCGCCGATTCTTCCAACAATGTAGTGCGCAGGGTTGCCGCGGGCAGCGGCATCATCACGACGGTTGCCGGAAACGGGACAGCCGGCGAGAGCGGTGACAACGGTCCGGCTACCAGCGCGGAGATGTCCTATCCGACTGGCGTCCTGGTGGATGCCGCGGGCGATATTTATATCTCCGACTCAAGCTCCGGCGTCGTTCGCAAAGTGGCCGCTGCCACGGGGACGATCACTATCTATGCCGGCGGAGGAACGGGACTCCCCTACAACTCCATCGGGGACGGGGGACCCGCGACGAGTGCCACCCTCGAAATTCCTGAGGGCCTGGCGCTGGACAGCAAGGGAAACCTGTATATCGCCGACTCCGAAGACGAAGTAATCCGCGAAGTCAATGCCTCAACGGGGAACATCTCCACCGTGGCCGGATCCTACAACGGCTTTGGCGACGGAGCATACTACGGAGACGGCGGTCCGGCGACGAGCGCGAAGTTGTATGAGCCAATGGGTGTCGCCGTCGACGGTGCGGGCAATCTGTACATCGCCGATTGGTATAACAATGTCATCCGCGAGGTAACGGCCAGCACCGGAATCATAACGACGTTTGCCGCGGACAACGGGTTCTGCTACAGCGAGGGCGGCGACGGCGGGCCTGCGGCTGACGCGAACCTCTGCCTTCCAACGGGCGTCAGCCTTGACGGGGCAGGCAATCTGTATGTCGTGGAAGAAGGAGCGGCCCGCGTGCGCAAAGTAACACCTGCCATGACGCCGCCGACTACAGCTACGGCTGCACCCACCTTCAGCGTGACAGGTGGATCGTATGCAGGTCCGAAGACCGTGACCCTTGCGGATGCCACACCCGGAGCCGAGATTTACCTTACGCTCGATGGCACGACGCCGAGCACCGGAGGTGCGGGTTACAGGGCACCCATCGACGTCAATGGCTCCGTGACCCTGAAAGCAGTGGCCGTGGCCCCCGGCTATTTGCCGAGTGCGATGGCGACCGCTGCCTACACCATCAGCGCACCGCCCCCGGCGGTTGTTTCGACGGTGGCGGGCAACGGAACCAACCTGCCCAGCAGTGCAGGTCAGTCAGCTACGCAGACCGCGCTCGATAACCCCGGCGATGTCGCGGTGGATGGCTCCGGCAACCTGTATATCGTCGATTCTGCGAACAGCGTGTTGTGGCAGGTGTCGGCGGCGACGGATAAGGCTACCGTGGTGGCCGGCACTCTTCAGTCACCAGGGTATAGCGGGGACGGAGGTCCAGCGACATCGGCTCAACTGAAAAACCCGAACCATGTTGCCGTCGATCAGGCGGGCAACCTGTATATCAGCGATGGGTACAACCAGGTGGTGCGCATGGTGACCATGGAAACGGGGATCATCAGCACCTATGCCGGCACCACGACCAGTGGTACAGCCATCGGCGATGGCGGACCCGCGACTTCGGCGCATTTGAGCCCCCAGGGCCTGGCTTTCGACTCTGCGGGCAATCTGTATATTGCCGATACGCTGAATGGACGCATTCGCATGGTGAATCCCGGAACGGGGATCATCACGACGGTCGCGGGGACGTCACCCGGGCCATCGCAGGGTGACGGCGGCCTGGCAACGTCGGCTACGTTGAATGGCCCCATGGGTATCGCGCTGGACCCGGAGGGAAACCTGTATATCGCCGACGATGGCGCTTTCCTGGTGCGCAAGGTGACCGCGGCGACGGGCATCATCTCCACCGTTGCCGGCAATGGGGATCGCGGATCCAGTGGCGACGGGCTATCGGCCACCCAGGCTGAGGCTGCTCCGTATGGTCTGGCGATCGATGGGGCGGGTGATCTGTACATTTCCAACGGCAGTGTGGTGCGCGAGCTCGCCGCTGGAGCGACCACCCTGACTACCTTCGCCGGTTCGGGCTATACGGGGTTCAGTGGAGACGGCGGCTCCGCCACGCTGGCGAATTTCTGCAATGTAGACGGAATGGCATTCGACGTCGCGGGCAATTTGTATGTTACCGACCAATGCAACTTCCGCGTCCGCAAACTGACCTACTCCAATACTGTGGCGGCGCCTACCTTCAACGTGCCTCAGGGAACCTATGCCTCCGGCCAGTCGATTGAGATAGCGGACACCACCGATGGCGCCATCATCTATTACACGACGGATGGCAGCACGCCCACCGTCCATTCCAATGTCTACAGCGCTGCGATTGCAGTGAAGCAAACGACAACCATGAAGGCGATGGCCATCGCTGGCGGCTACGCCAACAGCCCAGTTGTGACAGTGATTTACACAATCGGATTAGTCACTCCCACCGTGACAGTAACTCCGTCCTCCAACAGCATCACCACCGCGCAGCCTCTCACTGTAGCTGTCGGCGTCAGCGGCGGTACAGACAATCCCGTGCCTACCGGCGCGGTCACTTTGACCAGCGGCACCTACAGCGTCCAGCAAGACCTTGCTTCCGGATCGACCACATTTAACATCGCCGCCGGTACGCTGCCCGTCGGTACGGTGACTGTTACTCCACCCATTGGTTCAGGAGTCGCGACAGTATCCGTCACGCCCTCCCTGACGAAATTGACGAATGCCCAGGCGGAGACCGTCGCCGTCGCAGTAAGCGGCGCCACGGGTCAACCTACGC
>Ga0206851_1066_pt1 | contig 33513 bp, 19 predicted proteins | sample Alteio_BWOrgCont_13_FD_152904 | JGI IMG/M metagenome (GOLD analysis project Ga0206851, IMG submission 152904) | Enriched cells from forest soil in Barre Woods Harvard Forest LTER site, Petersham, Massachusetts, United States -... | ecosystem: Environmental > Terrestrial > Soil > Temperate forest >... | reverse complement strand
TTTGTAAGCGGTGTGAAGAAACGAACCATGGTTTTTATCCATGAACTCCTGCATTTTCCAGTCGCGTTCCGACCGTTCGCCGGGGAGCCTGAGCCCGATCACGAGCAGGATGAGTACACAGATGCTCAGATAGATTGCCCGTTTGCGGTAACCCACCTCCTGGGCTTCTTTTTTCTTTTTATGTCTGATGAATGCCTGACGTTTGGCCATGGCCCTCCAGGCATCTTCTTTTTCTTTTGCTGGCTGTGGGGGTAAGCCCCCGTAGAGGAGTTTGTAGTCGTATTTTTTTCTGGCAAGTTCATCGCCCAGGGTATCATAAGCCAGGCTTATTTCCTTAAACCGTTCTTCGGCCGCGGGATTACCAGGGTTCAGATCGGGATGAAAACGTTTGGCGAGTGAACGGTACGCAAGTTTAATTTCCTCGGCAGAGGAGGTACGGGTTATCTCTAAGATCTTGTAATAATCTTTCATGACAGGGGTTGAGTAAAGATAGTTAAAGGATTTGGGAGGGAAAAGCGAAGGAGGAGCATGGTCAGGCCATGGGCTTAAAACCCGAAATCTGAAATATACCCGTTCTCCCGCTATTTCAGCGGGAGAACGGATTATACCCAGGGGGATTTATCCATATTCTCCTGTTCTTTCTCTCGGTATACCCTATCTTTGACCGTCCAAGTTCAGCCAGCGGTGAGCAAATCCAAAAACTATCTGTTGTTGCATTTTATTGTTTTTATCTGGGGATGGACCGCCATCCTCGGAAAACAGATCAGTGTAAGCGCTCTGGATCTGACCTGGTACCGTACGTTGATTGCAGCCGTTACGGTGTTTCTTTTTCTGAGCCTCAGTCGTACTTCATTCAAAACCGATTTAAAAGGGTTACTCCGTTTTCTGGGCGTAGGATCGGTGGTGGCCCTGCACTGGATCTTTTTCTATGAAGCCGTAAAAATCAATGTTTCTGTAGGTTTAGTTTGTTTTTCATCGGGTACATTCTTTGTTTCCTTCATCGAACCCCTACTCTACAAACGAAGGATTATCTGGTACGAAGTGTTTTTTGGCACCATCGTATTTGGCATTATCTACCTCATTTCTGACACCAACCTGGAGGTAAAACCCGGAACGCATTACATGTTCGAATCGGTTTTGAAGCCTACCCAGGCCGTGGTTGTTTTCAGTTTGTTCGGGGCGTTTACCTCGGCGCTTTTTGCGGTGTTAAACGGCATGCTGGTACGCAAACACAAACCTGCCACCATCACGTTTTTCGAAATGATCGGAGGCTTTTTAGTTGTGAGTCTGTATTTCCTGGTCACGAATCATTTCAGCAGGTCTTTCTTCCATGTTTCGGGGGCCGACTGGCTTTGGTTAAGCATCCTGAGTATCGTATGTACCGCGTTTACGTTTGTGGCCAGTGTTTCGATCATGAAAGAAATCAGTCCGTATACGGTAGTGCTTTCAGTGAATCTTGAACCGGTTTATGGGATCATCCTGGCCTGGCTTATTTTTGATGAAAAGATGCACCTGAGTTTTTATATCGAAACCCTCGTTATCCTGGCCCTGGTGTTTGGGAATGCGTTGTTGAAAAATTATCAGCGGGGCAAGTCCGTTAGCCTGTAGCCTGCCTCGGCTGATGTGAAATGAGTATCTTTGATGGCTTGGAAAAAACCCTGGAACCAGCTTTCGGAATCTCTCATTAAGCATCGTTGTGTATGTCTAGCATCAAACCATACTGTAACAGTCTGACGCATTATTCCCGCTTCCTCACCCGGGAAGTAATGGTGGGTGCTGTCGGAATAGGAGGCTCTAACCCCATCCGTCTGCAGTCGATGACCACCACAGATACCATGGATACCGTAAAAACGGTTGAACAAAGCATACGCATGATCGAAGCCGGTTGTGAACTGGTGCGGATTACAGCCCCCAGCCTGAACGAAGCAAGAAATCTGGAGCATATCAAAACCGAATTGCATAAACGGGGTTACAAAGCCCCCCTCATAGCCGATATACACTTTACACCCAATGCTGCCGAGTATGCGGCACGGATCGTAGAAAAGGTACGGGTGAACCCCGGGAATTATGCCGACAAGAAAAAATTCGAACACATTGATTATTCCGACACCTCTTACGAAGCCGAACTCGACCGCATCCGCACACGGTTTACCCCGCTTGTAAAAATCTGCAAGGACTATGGCACAGCCATGCGCATCGGCACGAATCATGGTTCGCTGAGCGATCGCATCCTCAGCCGATATGGGGATACTCCGCTTGGAATGGTTGAAAGCGCCCTGGAATTTTTGCTTATTTGCGAAGAGCAAAATTACCACGAAGTGATTCTTTCTATGAAAGCCAGCAATACCCTGGTGATGGTACAGGCTTATCGGCTGCTTGTACAACGAATGATGGAAACAGGGCGGAACTATCCCCTGCACCTGGGCGTGACCGAGGCCGGTGATGGAGAAGACGGGAGGATAAAATCGGCAGTGGGTATTGGAGCCTTGCTGGAAGACGGGCTTGGGGATACCATCCGGGTTTCGCTGACCGAAGAACCCGAGTTTGAAATACCGGTTGCCCGTAACCTGGTTGAACGATTCACGCATTTTCGTTCGGATGCAGGAGTGCCCGCTCTTTCCATTGAAAATAATCAAACAGTAGATCTTCCGTATGATCCTTATACCTATTCACGACGGGAAAGCAACGAAGTCCTGAATCTGGGCGGGCATCAGGTTCCACGCGTCATTGCTGATTTCAGACACGCCGCCCGTATTACCCCGGCCACCTTGTTCGCGGCAGGATACAACTATTCAGCAACACTCGACAAATGGCATATTGCCGATCAGGCGGCCGATTATATTCAGGTAGGAGCTAACACGGTTGATTTCGAACTGCCGGGTACGTTGGGCGTTATTTATGGTCCCGGTCATCCCGGCCCAACATTTGACTTGAAGCCGAATGAGTATTGGAGCACATCGCTGTCGACTTATGAAGCAGACGCTTCAAAATTTCCAGGAAAAACATTTGTTGTAGTGGATGAAAGCATTTTTACCCGTGTGTCCATCTACCCTGAAATCATCCTGATCCTGTCGTCTGCTTGTTTTGACACGATGGCTGCCGTCAGGCGGGTATTTATCCATCTACAGGAAAAGAACATTCAGAACCCTGTTGTTGTTGAATGGAAACCGAAGAGCGCTTTTGCAGAAAAGGCCCTTCTCGAAACAGCCACAGACCTTGGAGGTTTGCTGTTGGATGGGTTTGTGGATGGATTGATGATCGATGACGAAACCCCGCTCCCGCGGAATGAAATCAATTCGCTTGGCTTTGGCATCCTGCAGGCAACCCGTACACGTATATCCAAAACAGAATATATCTCCTGCCCTTCGTGTGGGAGGACGTTGTTCGATTTGCAGGAAACCACGGCAAAGATCCGCAACCGCACCAGCCACCTCAAAGGAGTCAAGATCGGGATCATGGGCTGCATTGTCAACGGCCCGGGCGAAATGGCCGATGCCGATTACGGATATGTAGGCACCGGGGTTGGTAAGATAACACTCTATAAAGGCCGGGATGTGGTGGAACGCAATATCGACTCCGACAAAGCCGTGGAAGCCCTCATTGAACTTATCCGCAAACACGGCGATTGGGTGGAGCTTACTGCCCAGCCTGTTTCCTGACTTTTTGCTATCTTTACAGACTCAAAACCAAATCCAACATTTTACATGAAGAAACTATACGTAATGTTTGCTGTTGTCCTTATTTCAGCCGCAACGATCGATGCACAAAATGCAGCCACCCCGAATGCAGGCTTTGAAAACTGGACCCAGACCGTAAGCACTGTTACATACAACGACCCCGTTAGTTGGAATGATTTGAATTCAACAACCGCCAGCTTTGGCGCCGTTACTTGTTTTAAAGCTACAGCTGCAGCCGATGTACACAGCGGTTTAGCTGCGCTGAAACTGGTTACAACCACCGTATTGGGGCAAAATGCCAACGGCATTGCCACAACCGGCACCATCAATACCAGCACACAGGCCATCACCGGTGGCATTGCCTACACAGGCCGTCCCGATAGCATTGTTGGGTTCTATAAAAGCACCCCGGTTTCGGGTGATCATGGGTTTTTCCAGCTCCTGCTTACCGGCACTTCTAACACCGACACTGTTGGGTACGTACGTTTCAATACCCCCACTACAGCGGTCAGTACCTATATGCGTTTTTCAGCGCCTGTGGTCTATAAAAGCGCTACAGCGGTATCAACAGCGCAGTGGCTGCTTTCATCAAGCTTTGGTGCCACAGGGCAGCAGCCCAATGCAACGGTGTTTGTGGATGACATCGATCTTATTTTCAATCCAAACGGAATTCAGGAACAGGAACTTCAATCGGGCTTCCATGTCGGGCCTAACCCTGCCCAGGACATCGTCACGGTTTATAACACCAGGCTGACCCACGCAACCATTCAATTCTATGAAATAACCGGGCGTAAGGTTTTAGCAACCACAATCAATGAAGCAAACAATGTGGTGAACCTCTCAAATCTAAGCCAGGGATCCTACCTCTATACCATCTTCGACGAACAGGGGATGCCGCTCAATAATGGGAAGATCATTGTTAAGAAATAAAAACAAAAAAGCCAATCTAAGAGGTCTCAGTGAACCTGGGACCTCTTTTTAGTCTCTCCGTTAATCAGTTAACCTACAGTCTGCGCCCATCAACATGAGCCGTGTTATTGCCTTTCTCTTTCTCTTTCTCTTTCTTCCCTCTGCCGTGCTGTTGGCCCAGTCTTCGGGCACGTTGAAAGGTACGGTGCTTGAGCAAGGAGATAAAGAAGGCATACCCGGCGCCACCCTGATGGATGCCCAGGACAAATCAGTAGGCACCATCAGCGATGTAAACGGGAACTTTTCCTTCAAAATACCACCTGGCCGTCATCATATCATCTGTTCCTATCTGGGCATGGTTACCGACACCTTTCAGATTTTTGTTGATACCGGGATGGTTTATGTATACAATGTCTTACTCCGATCAACCGCTCAAAATCTGAACATCGTCGTCGTATCGGCCGGAAAATTCGAACAAAAACTCGAAGATATTACCGTATCCATGGAGGTGCTCAAACCAGAGCTCATCGAACAAAAAAATACGGCCAGTATCGACAAAGCCCTGGAACAAGTACCAGGGCTGAACATACTCGACAGCGAGCCGCAGATACGCGGAGGCAGCGGGTTTAGCTTTGGTGTCGGGAGCCGGGTGGCAACGCTTGTGGATGGTATGCCCATTCTCTCGGGTGATGCCGGTAAAACAGAATGGACCTTTATACCGCTCGAAAACATCGAACAGGTGGAGGTTATCAAAGGAGCCTCGTCGGTGCTCTATGGCTCAGCTGCGCTGAGCGGGACCATCAACATACGTACGGCTTATGCCACCGATAAACCTGTGACTACCGCCCGTTTCTATTCGGGTGTCTACAGCGCACCGGCTGACCCCTCCGCTAAATGGTGGACTGGCACTGCCGGTTTTTCGGGTGCAAGCGCCTTTCATTCCGAACGCGTGAAACAAATAGACTACTCTATTGGCATCGATGGCACCTATGACCACAATTACATAGGCCCGAACCAAAAAACAGGCAACAAATACATCACCATCGACTCCACCATCACCGAGAAAGATGTGGCCCAGCGTTCGGCCCGGTTCAATTTTAACTTGCGGTGGAGGCCAAAGAATATCACGGGTCTGGCCCTGGGCATGAACGGAAACTTTATGCAAAGCCACAACAACTTTTCGCTGGTCTGGGGCAATGATTCGAACGGCATCTACAAATCGTATCCCCACTCCATGACCATACAGGATATCACCATGGGATACCTCGACCCATTCCTGACCTACTATACCAAGAATGGGATCAAACATGATTTTCACGGACGGTACTTTTATACCGAAAACAACCTCAGCAACAACCAATCGAACCTGAGCAATGTGTTTTATGGAGAATACCAGCTTCAGAAAGAATTGAACGCGATAGAGGGCTTAAACTTTACAGGGGGCATAGTCACCAACCAGACATACGTTTCTTCCAATCTTTACACGGCCAGTGGATCAAAAAGCAACCACCTCGATAACTGGGCTGCCTATTCGCAGCTCGATAAAAAACTTTGGAAAGTACTCAACATCTCGCTTGGTTTCAGGGGCGAGTACTTTAGCATAAATGGAACCGAAGATGTAATCAAACCAGTAGTCAGGGCAGGGATGAACCTGAAACTGGCCAAGGCAACATTTCTTCGCTATTCCTATGGGCAAGGGTACCGATATCCTACCATCGCCGAAAAGTTCATTATGACCAATGCCGGGGGGATCACCATCTATCCCAACCCCCAGATCCAGCCAGAGACAAGCTGGAACACCGAAGTGGGTTTGAAACAGGGGTTCAAATTGGGGAACTTTTACGGCTATCTCGATGCGGCCGCTTTTTGGCAGGAATATTCTAACACCATTGAATACACCTATGCCGTGTGGAGACCCGACTCTGTAGGGTTTAAGTTTGTAAACACCGGAGGCACCCGCGTACGCGGCCTTGACTTTTCATTCATGGGCGAAGGCAAACTGGGCCACAATTTCACCCTGAGTATCCTGGGCGGATATACGTATTGTCTGCCTCAAAGCACCACACCCGATCTGGTGTATGCAACCGATCATCCTCCGGCAGGTATTCCTCCCAATCAGTTGAGTTATGCAAAGACCAGTACCGATACCGCCAACAACATCCTGAAATACCGGTTCCAGCATATTGCCAAGATTGATGCGCAGCTTAGCTGGAAATTTTTGTCTATCGGTGGAAGCGTTCGGTATTACAGCTTTATGCAAAACATAGACCAGGCCTTTTATAACCTCGATCAACCCAACCAGCCGGGTTCGGGCATCAAAGAATACAGGGCCAGGAACGACAAGGGCACCACGGTAATAGATGCCCGCCTGGGTTGCAAGTTCCAAAAACGCTACTCGGCTGCTATTGTCGTCAACAATGTAATGAACCTGGAGTACTCCCTGCGCCCGCTGAAGATGGAAGCTCCCCGGACTATCGCATTACAGCTGCTGGGGAAGTTCTAGTCCACGTTCACTACAGATCAGAAATGTGTTGTTGTGATGGTTGCCTCTGACACCAATTCCAGGAATAATGAAACGTCCAGGTGAGGAGTTTTCCTTACAATTTCCAGCGATTACCCGACGCATCTTCCTGTCCTGGTTTTGAAGATCACCCAATTATCAGTAGCTTCGTTCGAAGGTGATTGGCTCCACCGTATGAGCTTCTGAAGCTGCAAGAAACAATAGAATGCGCCATTTGTATGTCATTACGCTCTTCTTTTTAATTCCTGGCCTGCAGGCCCAAACCCAGATCTGTTATTTAACCATACTCGCCGAAGGGAATACCGCTACGCCATCGGGTAAGGAGGCATTCCATTCAGGGTTGTATGTCTGCAATCTGAATGGATCAGCTCTGGGCCCTCTGGGCTGGCCAGATATCAAAGCCAATGGGCTGATCCATTCGCGTGCCGGAGAAAATTTTTATTTAGCAGCCGGCAATGGGGTGCTGCAAAGCAATGATTCCTGCAAAAATTTTAAACTTCTTACAGATTGGAGGATAGCAGAGGCCCTTGCGGTCTATCAACCCAGAGACACTCGGTTTGTTTTATTTGCCTGCACAGCTTCGGGTATTTGGAAAAGCACAGATGATGGCAAGACCTGGGAGGAAACAGATGCAGGCTTACAAACGCTGAACAGCCATTATGTTTTGGCGATGACAGATCTGGAGGGAGAAAAAAATAAATTGTTTATCTGTACTTCCGATGGAATTTGGACAAGCATTGATCAGGGCGGGTCATGGATGAGGTTTGGCCTGAAAGGGAAGGAGATTTCGGCTTTCGTTGTTGACCCGCTTGATTCACACCACCTGCTGGTTTCCTGCAAAAATGAAATTTACAGGTCGGATGACAACGGTAAAACCTGGACGCCGGTCTATCATTCGCGGCAGGAGTTGACCTGTGTAATCTTCGATAAACAAGCTCCACAAAGAGTTTACGCCGGGGGGATTGGAACGGGTATCCTCGTTTCGGAGGATGGAGGGCTTAGCTGGAAAGCAAATACAGACGCGGTGTCTGTACACTCAATTTTATGTTTCTCTCAGGATAAATCAGGAGGAGCCCTTTATGCCGGTACCACTGAAGGCCTCTGGGTTTCGGTTGATAAAGGTGTTTCATTCAAATGCATCACAGCATGTCGGGCCATTATTACATCGGTCTTTTTATCCGAATAGCATTGGGCCTGTTGGTTGGTCCTCCGGCTCTGAATGCCGGGCAATCAGCTTACAGCCAGGGCTACCAGCTCAGGTGCGACAGTATAGTGAAGTATTGTTCGGGCAGCAAGGCGCCCCTGAACTGTTTTACGGTGATGACACAACTTGCAAAGGCTACCCAGGATACGGGCAGTATGCGCTTTCTTGATTCCATGCTTCAGAACCCTTCTCGTGGAATGTTCTGGATGTACCAGGTTGCCGGCATTTATTTCTATGGCAAGAAAAATCTTTCTCGGGTGTGGAGGAAAAAAATAGTGCAGGCATTTTCTTCCTGCAAGGTATACCGGGGCGAAACAGAAAATCATTGGCTGTTATACTACAGTTCCATGTATCTGTTTTCGGGCGAAGCCCTTGCTGATTCATGTTCCTGGTTCAATGGTAAAACGAATGCCCAGAACCGGGAGGAAGCAAAAGCCTGGATACAACGCTGGATGAAGAAAAGTTTTTCGGAGGGACTGGCAGAATATGATTCCCCGCACTACGGCATTTGGTATATCGTCCCTTTGTTTATGCTCTTCGATTTTACCGGCGACCCCGTATTCAAAAGGCAATGCGAGATCATGCTCTACCGCCTCCTGGCCGATCAGCAAACCGATTACCGGAACGGGGTCATTACAGGGGCCTGCAGCAGGGTATTAGACCGGAATATTTTTGCGAAACAGAACTCCCAAATGGCGCAGGTCCTGGGTTTTTTCGAGGGCGACAAGCCACTCTTTTCACCCGCGTGGAAACCCCTGAACCTGGATTATCACATGGCCATTTTTGCGCTCAGCTCATTTGCCTTTCCTGAAATCCTTGCCCAGGTCTGGCAGGAACAAAATAAACAATCCTTCGAAACGATCGAAAAACAACGTACTACCCGGCGTTTCCGGTATTATGAAACGAGCGAAGAACCGTTTCGTAAATACAGCTGGATTACCCCTGCTTTCACATTGGGCTCGGTCTCGAAAAACGGTTCCGAGGGTTTTCAGACACGTTCCTGGAGTCTTGATTGGAAGGGCACGGGGGCTGTGACTACGTGTTTTGGTTTGCATCCTTTTTATGGCGCGCATGAGCTGGCCGCTTTCTTTCCCGGGCCTGAGCATTTGGTCTATCAGTTGGTGCTGCATCAGCGCCCTTTTTACAACAGCCCAGATAAATGGATCGGGGCGTCGCCTTTTGAAAACTTGTTCCAGGATAAAAATGTGCTGGTTGGTTTATATGATTTCCCCGACACGGCTAGCAACAAATGCGTTTGTTTCTTTTTGCCCGAGGGTCTTGACTCCCTCTGGTTTGGTCCTGACAGTGCGTTGTATGTGATGACGGGGAGCATCTGTTTTTCAATTCGTTTTTCTGCTCCTCCCCTGGTCATGAATACGGCTGAAGGAAAACGGCTTTCCATAAGGGGCGACAAACCGGGTTTTATCCTGGAGGTGATTCAACGAAATGAAGTTTCTTCTTTTCAGGATTTTTTAATCAAGTCTGGGCACGAAAGCTTTTCATTTTCCTCCAAGGCCATCCGCTTTAGGGCATTGGATAAACGTAGAATTGAATTTGACCTGCAGGGGAATAGGAGAGTGGGTAACAGAAAGAATGGAACCGATCCCGAAACGGTACTGGGGGCCCCGGGTTTATATTTAAAAGGAACACGGATGGAGATTCGGGCAAATGACCAGGAACTTACGTTGGACTATGCTAAACTTGAAATTACGAACAGGCATGCTGTCGGGCACTGATCATGTCAGCCAACGCGCCTCACTCGTCATCCCGAAAATAATACCAGACCCCTAGTCAATTCTTTTTTATCTTTAGTTTCTATTCTCCCAAACATGGACCGCAGAGACTTTATGCATAAAAGCGCCTTCACTCTTGGAGGGTTTGCCTTTCTTTCGTCCATCAACAACTCATTCGCATCGGCGTTGGAGAAACACGTGAACAGACTTGAAACGATGGGCCTCGAAGCAGGAGCGTCAGACGAAGATTTTTGGGGATATATACGCGAGTGTTACACCGTTTCATCGAATATAATTGATCTCAACAATGCAGGCGTATCGCCTCAGCCAAAGGTGGTGCAAGATACGCTGATGAGGTATTATCAATACAGCAATGAAGCGCCGAGCTATTATATGTGGCGTATCCTCGATGCAGGTCGTGAAGCGCTCAGGGCCAAACTGGCCGATCTGGCCGGTGTCAGCAGCGATGAACTTGCCATCAACCGAAATGCAACCGAAGGCCTGGGTACGATCATCTATGGGCTTGAGCTGAAACCCGGTGATGAAGTGGTTTTAGGAAAATACGATTACCCCTATATGATGCAAGCCTGGAAACAACGCGAAAAACGCGATGGCATCAAACTCAACTGGGTGGATGTTTCAGAAGCTGCCGACGACGACGCTGCCCTTGTTGATCTTTACCGCAAGGCCATATCTCCCAAAACCAGGATCGTTCAGATTACCCATCTGATAAACTGGAGCGGGAATATTGTTCCTGTCAGGGCTATTGCCGATATGGCGCACAGCAAGGGCTGCGAGGTGATTGTGGATGCAGCCCAGTCGTTCGCCCAGCTTGATTTTAAGATAGAAGACACCGGTGCCGATTACCTGGGGGCTGCCCTGCACAAATGGCTTTGCGCCCCTTTCGGAAGCGGGCTGATGTATGTAAAGAAGGAGAAGATTAAAAACCTCTGGCCCCTTTTATCCAGCGCCGAACCCCAAAGTGCCGACATCCGTAAATTCGAAAACCTGGGCACACGTTCTATCGCCAGCGAAATGGCCATCGGGGCAGCGGTTGATTTTCACAACGTGATAGGCGCTCAGCGAAAGGAAGCCAGGTTGCGTTATTTAAAAAATTATTGGGTTGAAAAAATAAAGGACTTGCCTGGGCATACGCTTTATACTTCGCTGAAACCGGCCAATTCTTGTGCACTGGCAGTCATCGGTTTTGAAGGCTGGAAAGCTTCCGAAATCGAGGCCTGTTTGTTCGAAAAAAACAAGGTCCATGTTACTTCCATTACGTATGAAAAAATTTCGGGCATACGTGTCAGCCCCAACGTATATACATCCACCAAGGATCTCGATGTGCTTATCAAAGGCCTTCGAAATGTATCTCAGCTACCCCCTCCTTCTGGCAAATAATCCTTAAAGAAGCCCGAATTACTCCGAATATTCGATCAGATGCCTTTAGCCGGTTCTGATTTCTACCGTGTCTTTGACCCAAATCGCCGTCTTATGTTCCAGGTATATCGTTGATAATCATCTATATGTCGGATCCTTCCGACCCTCAATCCAGATAACGGAATACTAACCTGTGGCATTAAATGCAGCTTGTACAGAAACAAAACATACGGTATATTTAGTTACCCTCTTGATCCGGCATACCACAGAGCGATCGGTTCATCCTGAAACATGAAGTACTACTTTCTAAAATATAGTTACTGTTGCATCCTCTTGTTATTCTTCAGCTTTGGGGTTGAGGCACAAACCGGAGCCAGTATTCCTGAATCTGCCGCCGATCAAAGCATTTCTCTTAAACGGCAAAAATTTTCCTATTTCGTATCCGACCGAGCGAGTGAGGCAGGTAAGACCGAAGTCTATAAAATCATTTCCACCAATGAACGGCCCGGGCTGATCCTCATCCGGGGGCATATCGAAATTGCGGATAACCCCGCGTTGAAACGGGCGAAGATAGTAGTCTATAATGCCTCCAACGAAGAGAAGATTGGCATCTATAGTTCCTCAAGCGATAACCGGGTGGGGGTATACAACACCAACCCCTTGACCGGTAACTATTTGCTGATCCTGGTGCCAAACGTACATTACATCTTTAAAGTCGAAGCAGATGGATATGAAATGGCGCAACAGCAGGTAGAGGTCCCGCTCCGTATAGATTATGAGGTATGCCGCCAGGAAATAAAACTCCGGAAGAACGAGCAACGGAAATCAGTGTTGATCATACGCAACTATTTTTCGGACGAGAACGAGCGTGTATTCTTTCTCAAGGCTGCTCCCGATACCTTGGCCGGTGATGCCGATTACCCATCGCCCATACCAGCTCCGAACAAGGCAGGTGTTGTAGGGAAAGCCTACCTGACCATCGATGAATTGGTGAAACGTCAGGTAGAGGAGGAAAAGAAGAAACCGGTTGAAGCAATGCGGGCATTCAAAAGTGCAGATTATGCCACCGCCTTGCCCCTGTATGCATACCTGGTCAAGAACGATCAAGCCGATCCGTTCCTGAATTATTACTACGGGGTTTGTCTTTTTCATTCTTCCCAGAACAAGGCCAGGGCCATTCCTTATCTGGAGCTGGCTTCGCATTCGCCCAAAGTGCCCTATGATGTGTTTCTCTATCTGGCAAAATCCTACCACCTCTCGTATATGTTCAACGATGCCCTGAATGCTATTGCCTGGTTCAGGAAAAAAGCCCGCCCCGACGAAGTTCTGAAAAACCAGGTGGCCGAGCTCCAGGCCAACTGCAACAGTGGGAATACCCTCATGTCGGAGCAAGACAATATCGAAGTACTGAAGCGGGTGCCCATGCAGGATGAAGATCTTTTAAGCTATTATAACCCCGACCTGATCAGCGAGCGCTTGCTTTACAAGACCGATTTTTTCAATTCGCCGGTCGACAAAAAACAAAAGGCCAAACTGCTCATGTGCAAATGGGGCCGCAACCAGATTATTCAGGTAAGCTATGGGATGAAAGAACAGAATAGCAAAGACCTGTACTACAATATCATCTCTGCTTCCGGGGTGAAAGGACAAAGCGTTTCGCTCGGGGCGGAGATCAATACCCCTTACGACGAGGATTATCCCTATATCAGCAAGGATGGAAAAACGCTTTATTTTTCATCCAAAGGTCACGACAGCATGGGTGGTTATGACATTTTTAAATGCACCCGCAAGGATACACTCAGCCTTTGGTCTAAACCCGTAAATATGGGCTATCCCATCAACTCACCCTACGACGATATCTTGTACGTCCCCGCCTCCGAAGGTGTAGACGATGGTGAAGCGGCTTCGTACTGCTCAAACCGTAAAAACGGAAAATTTGAATACATCCAGATCAGACGGCATCAGCGTGCGCTTTCGTATTACATCATCAAAGGATGTTTTTCGACACTCGACTCGACCGACAACCGGAACGGGATCCTCACCGTTTACAATGCCGAAACCGAGGAAATAGCCGGGGTCTACAAGACCAACGCTGAGAACGGAAACTACCTCATGGCCCTGGTGGCAGGAACAACGTATCACCTGGTGGTTGAAGCCGACGGATATCCCCCCATAAAAAAAGACTTTATCCTTCCCGAAAAAACATCTGATTTTGTACTCCGCCAGGAGATTGTCCTCCGCAAGGAAGGCACGTTTGATATTCTTACCCTTAATAATTATTTTACCGAAGAAGAAGCGCGAAAAGCTACCCTGGTGAACGATGCATTGGAACAGGGCCTGAGCAAACGCAAGGACAAACCCAAAAAAGAATCGGCCTCTGTTCATTTCTTTAACACCGGGAAACTAAAACGCACCGCCGAACAAACCGCTGCCGATGAGGAGGTCATGAAAAAGGCAAAAGCATTGTATGAGGATGGAAAGTACCAGGAATGTGTTGATGCGTATCAACGCCTGGAGATAGAAATAGACCTCGACCCCATCAGTTCCTATTACCTGGGCATGGGGTTGTATCTGACAAGCCACGACAAAACCGATTGTCTGAGCGATCTTGAATTTGCTTCCACCTCCAAAGCGGTTCCCCCCGATGTGTATTATTATCTGGGCCGGGCCAATCAGTTCAGCTACCGGTTCAGCAGGGCCATCAAGGCCTTTGAAAAATTCAAACTCCATGCCCCCTCGCACGACATCGAAAAACTGGAGGTCGACAAACAAATAGAATACTGCCGCAACGGAATCAAGCTTGTGAACAACCCCGTTGTACTGGAGGTTTATGAACGGCGTGAAGTATCGAAGGAAACCATGCACCTGGCGTTTACCCAACTCGAATCGGGCGGAAGGCTGCTGATAACCCCTGACGACCTGCGGTCGACGATTGACAAACAAAAAAACTACCGCTCGGTCTTGTTTCTTTCGGCCGATAAAAACACCATCCTCTTTTCCAGTTATGGTGAAAACGGGTTGAACGGGAAAGACATCTACCGGCTCAACCAGATAGGCGATGGGAAATGGAACCTTCAGCCCCAAAACCTGGTGGACATCAATACCGAGTTTGATGAAGAATACCCCATCCTCTCGGCCGATGGCAAGACCCTTTATTTTTCTTCCAAAGGCTTCGATTCTATGGGTGGTTATGATATCTACAAAAGCACCTGGGATGAAAATACGGCCTCCTGGTCTAAACCGGTGAATATGGGGGCTCCTATCAATTCGCCTTTTGATGATATGTATTATGTGGAATGATGCTTGACAGAACCCCGCCAAAGACGGGGTTCTATCACACAAAAATAATCTCTCTTGAAGCTTTCGGGCACCGCAAAGACGATTTCAAAAGATGTTCATGAACATTCCCACAGGTCTTCCACCTACCCAACAATCACTACCGTCATTGCATTCCAGGGCCCGGCAAGCTGTTGGTGTTTACTGTTTATCCAGCGGGCATAGAGGTAAGCCTTGAGCCCGGCATTGGCGCCGCCGAGGCTCAGTATAAACTGAGCATGCGAGGAGGTTTCTTTTCGTGTACTGGGGTCGTCGCCATTGGTGGGGGCGGGGTCACCAATTTTGATTGAGAGTTCAACACTGTCGGCTCCTTTTGGTTTGCTGCAGCGTCTGGAGTCTTTTGTTGTCCTGCAGCTGAATTTGAACTGCCCTCCTCCCAGCGATTTTGCTTCAAAAAAGACAGTTTCGCTAATAGGCACCTGATGTAACGTACGGTTCAGGTTAGGTTCGGCAATGTGTAAAGCCACACGGTCGGAAGAGGTAATGACGGGGCTGACAGCCATTCGGTTGAGCAAAGGCCTGAAAAAGACGCCGAAGTCTCTCATGAATTTTTCGACGCCTATCGCCGTCGCCTTATTTTTGGTGAGACTGTTGCCATGGAGTTCAATCAGACCAGGCGCCGCCTGATTGCCGGTAAACCATTGAGTATACAGAGCCGTAAGCTGAGCTTCTTCGGCTGCTGTCAGACCCAGTCTGGTTCCGTTGTTTGGTGTTGGCCCAGCGGTGAGAAAGGATACAATAGCCCGAAAGTACTGGTCGAATTTTGGAATTTGGCGGGGTATACGCCCTTCCTTATTTGTTGTTGACATGGTGATAGTGTTTAAAGTGAATTTATATTCCAGATAAAATAGGCTCATTCACAGACGCTTGAGGCGTAACGTTGCTGACTCTGGTTTTGTCTTTAACTCAGGTGCATGAGTATCTTAATTAGGCGCTGACGCCGGCGGAAGTTTCTACTACGTAGCAGGAACTTTCGCGGGCGCCGTCGAAAAATTCGCGGGCGCCGTCGGAGCTTTCGCGGGTGACGTCGGAAGATTCGCGGGCGCCGTCGGAACTTTCGTTGGCGCCTTCGGAGCGTTTGGGGGTGCCGTCGAAAGTTTCGCTGACGCCGTCGGAAAGTTCTGCGACGTAGTAGAAACTTCCGTGGATGCCTTCTGCTTATTCCAGTATATCTCCCGGAAAACTGCTTGCGAGGCCGATGCCGGGATTGGCGCCCCTGGCAGTTTGCAACGCAATAAAAATCATTTCTGGTTTTAAAGCCCGGTTTATCAAAAGGCAGGCGGGAGTGTCTGTGGGGCTCTTCCTGTCTTCATACATCGCAGTTCAACTTCTCATTTTGCTCAGCCGGTCTTGCCAATACGTTTCGAATATTCGTACGTTACTCTCCGTATTCGTATTTTCAGATTTTTGACTTTTACAGGTCATTATTTGTAAAAGCATCCCTCCTGGAGGAGGTCTTATGACGGAGCAAATATAGAAGTTTTTGAAATGCAAAACTATATATGAAATGAAAAAAAGAGGCTCGGTGATGGTTGTTTCTGGTTAGTTGTTTAACCGGTACTTCACCACTTTTTGTGTGCTGCACGAAATGATAAACCCGCATTATGCATTAGAAGCAGGCATTCACGCTCAAAAGGCCAGCAGCACAACGAATCTGCGGGATAACCCATTTACCATGCGCAAATGCTAACACACTGTGCATTAGCGCACAAGCCATCTGATGCACAACCTGGGATAAAAGAATAAACTCCCACATCCATTCATTAAGCCGCCCCGTGTCTATGTTTAGGATCGGTTTTCAATTTTGGTTGCCACGACCTTCAGGTCGTGGAAGACAGTCATTCCTTCATATCAGTGGCTTTAGCCAAAACCAAGCCTTGCTCTATGGGTGAATCTGGGAAGTGGCATCCGGCTTTGGCTAAAGCCGGAGCGATTGGTTTTCTTGACTCCACAAGCTGAAGGTCGTGGCAAATATAATGGAAGTCCATTTTCGATTCGATGGAGGTGTTTTGTTTCCTTTATTCAAGGGAGGGAATTGGGAAGTATACGTGGGCTATGTTATCTGGTTGGATCATAGCCTGCTGTTTTAAACGTAAGAACCGTTGGCCAGAAGATGATATGCTCTAAACTGTTTTAACGGTGTACGCTCCTCCGCTCATCCAACACCTTTACAGGCGTTATGGCTTTGCTTCTTTTTCTGTAGGGTCTACTTCGGTCTGAAAGGGGAACAGGGTAAGTGTAAGTTTGCCATAGCCATAATCAGCGCTTTCATCTCCAAGCGTAATCTGGGCGCCTTCCTTGCCCTGGTTTTGCACATGCCAGATGAGCAGCTTTTCTTCTGATGCGGGAGCGCCGTAACGTTTGGTGAAATAGGTGGTGAGTTCGGCCAGGAGCCAGGAACAGTCTTTTGATTTTTCGCGGTATACATCTACGCCTATCTCATCCAACCCGTTTTCAAAACTGTAATAGTAATTGCCCTGGAGGGTGTCTTTAAAAGCGAAATCGTAGCTGAGGTAGTTGTCTTCTTCTTCAACGGGTTTTTCGTCTTTTTCGATTGATTTTACCTTGTCGAGCGGCATACCCAGGTTTGTTCCTCTGAAAAGGCCCTCATCGGTGCGGATTATCTTTTTCATCACCGCATCATAGTCTTCTACCTTAGCGGTTGGTTCCTGTTCTTTTTTTGTTGCACAAGAAGCCAGGATCAAGATGCTGACGAGGAACAGTACGCACCTTCTTACAAGCGAACAGAAACAAACGGAGGCAACAGAACAGGATGAGTTGGAGGAAAAGAAGCGTTTCATTAAAGTAAAATTAAACAGAAATTGTGTTGCTTTTCAAGAAACCGCATTTAATTCACCCCGATCCTCAAGAAGTCCGAACCGCCCCAGCCGGGCTTGTCTGCTCCGGCTGGGGCGGTTCGGGTTTAAGCCATGTGGTACCAGGAATGGGCATTTATTCTCCTACCTTCACCCGTACCCCTTCAGAATGGCTTGCAAACTCAGGAGCATACATACACTGTATGCTGGTAATGCCGTTGGAGAAGTTACCGTTATGGGTTACCATCAGCGGATATTCAAACACATAATTGCCTTTGGGCAGCCAGCTGAAGAAAAAGTTGGTGCTGGCATCCCGGGTGCTTTCATAATAGCCCAGGCCGTCGTGGTATTTGTATTGTGAAATGACGTTGGTAGGTTCGAAACAGGAAGCACGCATGTCTTTCATGTGTACATACTGCATATCGCGGTCTGCCTTTAGTTCGATCCTCACTTTAATCTTGTCGCCTGGTTTAAGTTTGGAAGCGGCCGTAAGGGGTTCGATCACGGGTCCTGATGCCGTGTTGTGTTCTACAAAGAGTTTCTTGTTCAACTTCAATGGGGTGTCGTGAGGCGTGATTTTATCGAGTTGCTCGAAATACTGCCAGTATACGGCCCCCCAGCTAACCCCTTCGTCTTTTTTTGAAACAGTAACCTTGCCCATCTCGGGTTTGATCTCATCCCCGCTCCAGCTCTTTTTGAAATAACCGGTGCCTGCTTCTACCTTGACATCTTCCATTTTCTTTGGGTCGACGACCAGTTCGCCCATTTTGATGTCTATATTGCTTTCGGTGCTGAGCCAGTCGGTTCCGCGCAGCAGAAGTGCGTAACAGGCTTCGCTGGTGGCCTTGGTGGTTTTCCAGTCTTGTGTCTGTTTGGATTTCAGAAGCCATACTTTGAGGTCATCAACCGATTTCGGATCGTGTGCCACTTCGTCAAAGGCTTCAATAAGCAGGGCCTGGGCTTCGATGGGAGCCTGATACCAATAAAAGCCGTCGTAGTTTTCTTTCCAGTACATACCCATTTCTTCGCTCGAGATGGAGGTTTCTTTCAGCGATTTGAGGATGTCGTTTGGGGTTTTCGTATCATCATTCCGGAAAAGGGCCAGGGCAATCATCCCGTCCATATAACGTCCTTTGTTGAGCCAGTATTTCTGGGCCTGGGCTTTGTAATAGTTAAAGGCGGCCAGATTACCACGGTCGACAGGTATATCTTTAAAATAACTGCGTGCATAGAGGTACTGTATCTGTTCGTCATACAAATGATCGCGATCCAGATGTTCTCGGTCATGCTCCAGGATCCAGTTGTAATCTTCGGTTATCTTGTTATCGAGGTATTTCACCCCGTTACGCACCATGTTCCAGGTCATTGCATCGGAGTGGATATTCGAAACGCCGAGGTGGTCGAGATGGCCCATGCCGGTGACGATGTATTGGGTGATGTAACGGTCTTCGGGCATACCGTCAAACCAGGGCCAGGCTCCGTCTCCAAGTTGCATCTTCTGGAGTTTTCGGAGAGCGCCGTCGAGTTCGTTGCTCATTTTTGTAAGGTCGAACAACAAGGCCACGCGTTTTTTTCGTTCGCTTTCATCTTTTGCATCCAACACCCAGGGTGTTTCTTCGAGCATGAGCGATTTGAGTTCCTGGTTTTTTTGCAGGTTAGACAGCAAGGCATCGGGGCTTTGGCTTTTCCATGAATCGAACACCGCCTTGATCTTTGGGCTGGAGTTGGCAATATGCGAAGCAATGCTGTTGGCATAAAAACGGCTGAAGGTTTGTTCTGCGCACTCATAGGGGTATTCCATGAGGTAGGGCAGGGCCTGCACCGCATACCAGGCAGGGTTGGCGGTAAACTCAAGTGTGAGTTTGTGGTTACGGAGGGTGGGGCTGTGGTTGTTTTGGTTCATGAATTTTTCGAACGTAAATACCTTGGTCTGACGGCTGCGTATGGGTAACGGCATGCTTTCGGTAACGAGCATGCGGTTGGTCAGTACCGGAACAACCATTTCTTCTCCATCGGAGAATGAACCCGATTTTGCAACCACCCGGTAGCTGATGGCCCCATATCCTTCGGGGATGTGGATGTCCCATTTCAACACGGTACTGGCGCCTTTTGCGACGGAGAAATCCTGGACCCCGTTTTGTTTGAGCAGGAGTTTATCGTCTATGGGTTTCATGCTCAGGGCATCGAAAAAGAGGAGTTGTGCCGTACCGTCCAGTTTTGAATCGGCCATACTGGTGATCTTGGCGGTGAAGCTCATGTCATCGCCTTCGCGGAAGAAACGCGGGGCATCGGGCACCACCATCAGGTCTTTTTGTGTTACGAGTGTATTTCCGATGCTGCCATACATCAGGTCCCTGGTATGTGCAAACCCCATCATCTTCCAGCGCGTAAGGGCTTCGGGGACGGTGAATTTTACGACCACATCGCCGTTCTCATCGGTGCTGAGGGTGGGGAAGAAAAAGGCTGTTTCCGAAAAATTGGTGCGGGCTTTTACTGTGCCGGGATTGTTGGCACCCCGGCTGTCTCTGGTGGTTTCGCCTTTCCCGTTTGTAGCTGTTGCTGTGGTCAGATCATCTGCGGTTGTTTCCTCCCGGTCTGTGTGTTCGTTATTTTTTGACTTTAACTCCTTTCCGGTATCTGCTTTTTTCTCGGTAAACTTTTCTCCGGCCTTGTCCATGTTCCCGTCAAGGTCTGGCTGTTCGTCGGGAGCAGGTGCTGCGCCGGCGCTTGCAGGCGCTTCGTAATGACGGGCTCCGCCCATGGCAGCGCTTTTATAGGCCATATTCGTGGGCCAGTAGTTGTAGAAAGAGTAGCCAAACCAGTTCAGGGTTTCGTAATACCGTGTTGGAACGGTCAGATAAGGGTTCCAGAAATCGGCATAGAGCTGGGAGTTTGTCATGCCGAATGTCTCGTTCGACGACCAGTAGAGGTTGGAATAAAAATAAGTGTAGATGCTAAAATCCCAGGCATTGGGGCGGAAGGCATCCAGGGAAGCATCATACAAGGTGGCCAGCATCTCAGCGGCAACCTTTTCGCCTTTGGGGCCTTTGATCTTTAGTTTCCATTGTTCGGCAGTTCCAGGTTCGAGTTTGTTCCTAAAAGTCTCGAAGCTGATGTCGAGCTGTTTGTTGCTCCAGGGCACCGTAACGGTTCCATCGTGATGATAGGGTCGGTTGTTTTTCACGAACAGAAAATGATAGGCAAAACCGCCCCGGTCTTTTTCTTCGATGGGGAGCTCAAGTATCTTTTGTTCATGGTTCAGCTCGATCCATTGTTTCTTCATGGGTTCGTTGCGGTACTCGGTCTCGAAGAGCACTTTGATATCCTCCTTGCTTCCGATGAGTATTTTGGCCGACTCTCCAGGCTCTCCGCTGTTTTTTAATTGTTCGAAAACATCAGTTTGGAAAACCGCCGTCTCTTTTTCTTTTTCGGAATAGATGGTAAAATAGCTCAGGTCTTTGACATCCCCCCCAAAACGGTCGGTTGAATGGGCTTCGAGCACATAATAACCCTGAGACCAGTGGCTGATGTTTTTGAGAAAGAGCGTATCGGTATGGTTGTTCATCCGGGGCGAGAGCACCGTGCCGCTGTTGGAGCTGGTGTTTTCGAATGTTGTTTCCAAAACTTTTTCACCGTGTTCCCATTTGTACATATTGTCTTCGTCGCTGTAGGCATCGTTGGGAAAGGAGGAGTAGAATTCATCTTTTGTAAGTAAGAAACGGTCGGGACGGTCCCACTGTCGTTTGCGGAAAGCGCGGCCCGGATCCTTTAGTTTATAGATCTCTATACGTCCTTTGGCAGGTTCGAATTGTCCGTTGAGATTTGCGCTGTAGACCGGGAATTTTTGTTTTTCTTCCTTGTTCACCAAGCCGCTGATGTTGATGCTCAGGTTCATGGTAATATAGCCTACCGAAACATAGCCCGAGCTGCTGTGTGTCTCGCCGTTGAGATCGGTCACATCGGCGAAGACGGTGTAGGTATAGGTAGGCGATTTGTCTTTGCCGATGCTGCGGTCGGGCAGGGCTTTGAAATGGATGACATATCCTCCTGTGTCGTTGGTGGTGGTGAACCCGTTTGTGATTTCGGTCTGTGGCGAGGAAGGATAGTACCCGCTCCAATAGTAATACCAGTAAGGGAATGTAGCATTGCGCACCACCCGGTATTTCACCTGTGCCCCGTCTATGTTTGCTCCCGAGTAGGCTTTTGCAGTGCCGTGCACGGTAATATCATCATCGGGTCTGTAGACCCCGTTTACCGGTTTAACACTGACTTCGAATTTTGGGCGTTTGTATTCTTCGACCGAAAAATATTTTGTACCATGTCCATCGGCGATGTACATCTGTCCGTTCATTGCGCCTTGAGGGACAGTGAAAGAGCCGCTTACGCTGCCAAAATCGTTGGTGGTAAGATCAAGACTGGATTGTTTTTGTGAATTGGCATCGTAAAAGGTAACAGTCAGCGGGCGGTGGGTGAGTATCTCGTTGTGATCGCCGTCTGATTGCAGACAAATACCTTTAAAGAACACGGTTTGACCTGGACGGTATATTTCGCGGTCGGTAAAGAAAAAGGTTTTTGGGGCTTTGATTACCTGGGGCTTGTAACCTTGATACTGATAGAAACCATTTTCGATATAGAATCGGTCTGTGCCGTTGATGAGCTCGAGGATAAACCTTCTGTACTCTTTGGCGGGCGGGATCTTGAAATACCCGTTCTCATCGGTGGTGAAAACATCAGTCCTTACCCAGCCAGATTGCTGATAGGAGTGGTTGTCGCGTCCTTCCCAGAGTTGTGCTTTGGCGCCCTTGATGGGTTCGCCGGTCTGACGGTTTTGTACATAGAATTCAATGGCCCCGTCGGTCAAACGGCGTTCTTCATAACTGAGGTCCGAAATCCATTCCTGGGTATAGGCAATGCCCTGGTTCTTTAAACTAAAGGATTTGTCGGAACCGGTGATAATAAGATAGTGCCCCAAGGGAAGATCCGGGAATTTGATTTCGGCGCTGTGCATGCTGAAATCACCATCGTCAATCAGTGTGATTTCAAACTCTTTTACGGGAGTCATTTTCAGGCATTGTTTCAAGAGGTCTTCTCCAAAATACCGTCCGTTCAGATCCAGGTCCTTCGGATGGTTGAGATCCAGATGTACGATACGGACATAGGCCTTGTTCATGTTTTTGTAGGTAAACAAACCACGGAAGGGTTTTCCGGGGGCATTCGCTTTTTCAACATCCAGGCTCATGCTTTTTTCGCGGATGTTTGTCTGAAGTGCGGCACAGAGCTGTGCTCCAAAGGAACCGGGATAGGCAGCGATGGCTTCCTGACAGATGGCAATGGCTGTTTTCTTTTCCCATTTGTCGGCCTCTGAGGTGAGCGGAACATAGTTCTGCCCCAGGAGATAATGCCAGGTTGCTATTTCGTGCATGACTTCGCTGATGCAGGGAGAAGCAGGATTGGATTGTTTGAGTTCGGCTTTGAGCACGTTGAGGCTATTGAGATAGATGCTGTCTTTGTTTTCAAAGACCCCATGCGTTTTTACGAATGCCAGACGTTTCAGATCGGCATCAACACGGGCTGTGGGGTCTTTGTCGGTCTGATGAAAGGCAAGGAGCTGTTGCAGGTCCTTGATGGCATAGTATTTCATCGAGAGCGAGTCTTTCGTAACAAGGGGTAAGGTGCTGAACGTTGCCGCATCGGAGAGACAGGCCGGGTTGTCGATATCGAAACGATAGGCCGGACGGGTAATATCTGGTTCATCGTTCGAAAAGAAATCGATGGCACGGTGGGCAAGAAAATCATACAGCGTAGGTCGGAATTTTCGTGATTCGGGATGTTTCTCCAGGATATCATCATAGAGCTCCAGCGGTATCTTTTTCAAACTATCGGTTTGAATCAGCGAGAGCTGATACTCCTTGATGCTTTGATCCACCAGGTGGGTGAGGTCCCAGGTGGTAATGTCGGTATTGTCGAAATTTACAGTCTGGGTCCGATTGTGAAACTTGTAGCGGTTATTGGTATAATAGCGCCAGTAAATATCGGCGAGCATGGAGTGAAGTAGGGGTTGTAGGGGGAATTTGGCCGAAACGGTCTCATCTTTGAGAAAGGCGATGGCTTTTTCGGTAGAATATTCCTGAATTTGTTCTTCGAGTTTAATCTTATACAAAATGGCTTTCACCGTTTGGGCCGCATTGTTATCCTGTTTAGACCGGGTATAAATGGCCATCACCACGTCGAGGGCAGATTGGGTCAGCCCTTTGTTTTCGAGCGAATCAACTTTTTTCCATTCTTTGAGGTACGAACTCCCTTTGGGGAAGGAATACTGCGTGCGTGCATGGGTGCCAGCATGGATCCCCAGGGCAATAGCCAGAATCAACAAGAAGGAGAAGAAAAGAAGAAAGGCTTTTTTGAAGATATTCATAGCAGAGGAGGTTGTTTTGCCTAATGATGCAAGATAAATCAAAATTCCATAATGCAGTTGTTGAAACAATTCAACGGAACGGGTCTGCAGAGGGAGAAAAGCCTTGTTGACTGTGTTTCTGAATCATTCGTACAGTTGATGAAACAAGGTTTAATATATTAATGTTCAGTAGTTTATGTTTCAGGTCTGGCTCCAGTCTGTCTGGCAGTTACTATCCATTCATCTGCTTCAGGCTTACTTGTGCCATGTATCAGAAGTAAATAGGCCGGTTCTCCCTTCTGCCCTGGTGCGGAAATAATCTTTACTTTTAAGAAAAATATCGCAATTATTCATGTGTGGCATTGCAGGAATTTTGCATTGGGGCAGGAATCCGGGGCGTTCTGTGATTGAAAACATGACAGACAGCCTGCGGCACCGTGGCCCAGATGCGTCGGGAATTCAGGAATTGGCTGAAATAAGCCTTGGACACCGTCGTCTGAGTATCATTGATCTGTCTGAAGCGGCGGTACAACCTATGGTGAATGCCAGCGGTCGTATGCATATTGTCTTCAACGGCGAGATCTATAATTTTACTTCCCTCAGGCAGGAACTCGTGTCACTTGGTTATGTCTTTTACACCCGGTCGGATACGGAGGTCATCCTGAATGCCTACGAAGAGTGGGGCGCAGCATGTCTTACCCGTTTTAATGGGATGTTTGCCCTTGCAATCTGGGACGTAAATAAAAAAGAACTCTTTTTGGCCCGCGACAGGTTCGGAAAAAAGCCGTTATATTACTCATTTACACCAGAGAAGACGTTAATCTTCGCATCGGAGCTGGGAGCTTTTCGAAACTATCCGGGCTTTAAAAACGAATACAGTGTCGAAGCCTTAAATTGTTACCTCGCATTGGGCTATATCCTGGCTCCCATGAGCCTTTATAATTCAGTTTTCAAACTTGAGCAGGCAAGTTATTTGATCGTTTCTGAGGGAGGAAATAAAGTCGAACGGAACCAGTATTGGGATTATTCTTCTTTTTTTCGTAACAAGATCAAGGTTTCGGAGCAGGAAGCGTCTTCTCAAGTACTTCATTTATTAGAAGATGCGGTGAAGATGCGCATGGTTGGTGATGTGCCTGTAGGCGCCTTTCTGAGCGGGGGAGTAGATTCTTCGTCGATTGTGGCCTGCATGAAAAAATTTCAGACCGGAGATCTGCACACCTTCAGTATAGGCTTTGAACAGGAGCATTACAATGAGCTCGAAGCAGCCGGCCGAATGGCTGCTTACCTCCATACCAATCACACAGGACATGTTGTTAGGGCAGAGGGTATTGAGAAACGGATAGCCGAATCGATCGCCGCCTTTGATGAGCCCTTTGCCGATAATTCGATGATACCCATGATGGAGGTTTCGGCCCTTGCACGTAAACAGGTAAAAGTGGTTCTTTCGGGCGATGGAGCCGATGAACTTTTTGCCGGCTATGTAACTTACAAAGCAGACAAATATTACCAAACAGCCCGGCATATACCTGCCTTTATTCGCCGTCTAGGCCTCAATCTTTTGAAGGGGAGAAATGTGCATTCTGAGAAAAAGATCAACTTGAACTATAAGCTCAGACAGTTCCTGCATGGAAGTCTGCAAGATTATCCTGATGCCCATTATTCGTGGCGGTTGTTTTTCCATCCAGAGGAACGGATTGCAATTTTAGGCGAATCATACCGGGAATTAGTGTACGATACGGATCCGTCCTTGATTTTCAGAAAGTATTTCGACAAAGTGAGCGATCTTCACTGGCTGGACCAAAGCCTTTACGTGGATGGAATGACCTGGCTTGCCGATGACATCCTGGTTAAAGCAGATCGCTCAACCATGCATTATGGGCTGGAAGCCCGGGCGCCGTATCTTGATATGCATCTGGCTGAATATGCGGCATCTCTTGATCCAGATTTAAAATTGAAGAATCGTCAAACTAAATATATCCTGAAAAAAGCCCTTGAAACAGTTCTTCCTGCTTCTGTCCTGAACCAAAAGAAAAGCGGTTTTAACGCGCCGGTTGGCAACTGGATTGGATTGAATGGAGAAAAGGATGAATTTAGAAGTTTTAATAAATTTGTTTTCGATACCCGCTTATCTTATGGAACAAAAAAAGCAGAGTGAATGGCATGAACAATGGAGCATGCTACAGGACGATGAATTATTCCTCTTCAAAGACTGGATTCAACCGGTTACGCTTGAGGACATGCGCGGGAAGGAAGTGCTCGAATGTGGTTGTGGAGGCGGACAGCACACATCGTACGTTGCTCCATATGCGAGCCACCTCACAGCGGTAGACCTTAACACTACAGACATTGCCCGGGAGCGAAACAAAAAATTTGAAAACATCAGCTTTGTGGAAACCGACATTGCTTCGATGGATCTTAAAAAAAAATTCGATGTTGTTTTCTCCATCGGCGTGGTCCATCACACCGATGATCCGGACAGCACATTTCGGAATATGATGAATCACACCAAACCCGGGGGCACAACCATTGTCTGGGTCTATTCAAAAGAGGGGAACGCACTGGTTGAGTATGGCGTGGAACCACTCCGTAAACTATTTTTTCGACATCTGAGCCGGAAAGCCTTGTTGGGCGTTTCCAGATTTATCACCGCGCTTATGTACCCTTTTGTTTATTCCATTTACCTGCTTCCGCTGAATTTTTTACCCTATTCTGAATACTTTGAAAACTTCAGGAAACTGACGTTTTACCGGAATACATTGAATGTTTTTGATAAACTCAATGCGCCACAAGTCGATTTCATCAGTTTTGAACGAATCAAATCCTGGTTTCCTGAAAACGAGTATGACGACATACACATTACCCCATACAAGAATGTGAGCTGGCGCGGAAGCGCCGTAAAAAAACAATAAACGCTAAGTTAAATTCCAAATCACTCATGGGTAAACCATCTAAAATAGAAGTCTCCGGGTTTGAAACCATGGCTGAGTCCATGGAATTTGCCCATAACTACAACAATTGGATCCTGAATAAATTTACTCCCTACCTGGGCAGCCGGTTGCTGGAAATTGGTACTGGTCAAGGTAATTTTAAAGCGATGCTGAAAGAAAAGACATCCTTTTATGCATCCATTGATATTGATAAGGACGTGATTGAACGCGCCCGTGAACGTGACCCGGCAGGCACATATGAGGTTGCTGATCTGGCAGCTGATGATTTTGTTTCAAAACTCTCCCCTTACCAATTTGATACTATTATCTGCGTCAATGTGCTCGAACATGTGCCCGATCACAAGGCAGGACTCAATAACATGATTTCATTGCTCAAGCCGGGAGGGCATCTGCTCCTATTCGTTCCCTCCTTTCTGCATCTTTACAATGATCTTGACAAGCTTGCCGGTCACCTGCGCCGTTACCGGAAGGGTGATATTGCCGAACTTCTTGAAAAAGACACAGCCTGTTCCATCGTTATGAGTGAGTATTTTAATCCGGTAGGTGCGCTCGGTTGGTGGCTGAACAAATTTGTCACGCATAAGAACATAAACAGTAAAAATGTGAACCACCAGGTACTTTTCTTTGATAAATTTGTCGTGCCTCTTTCAAAATCATTGAACCATCTGACAAAAAAAATCTGGGGACAGAGTCTCTATTGTGTGATCCGGAAGAATTGACCCGGTTTCCCTCGGCTCTATTTTAATTAACCAACAGCTTCAACAATGATTTCAATCGTTATCCCGGCCTACAACGAAGAAGATGTGATTGCTGACACCATTGAGCGCTGCAAAAAAGTACTCCAGGAAATCGGTGACGAACACTCGGAGGTGATCATTGTGGATGATTGCTCCACCGATCGTACCCGTGAATATGCCGAACAGGCAGGAGCAATTGTTCTTTCTCATCCTCACAATGCAGGATATGGTCGCTCGCTAAAGGATGGTATTACAGCCGCTAAAAATGATACCATTGCAATTACCGATGCCGATGGTACATATCCACTCGAAAGTATCCCAACTCTTTTTTTAGAGTATAAAAAGGGATTTGACATGGTAGTCGGAGCAAGACAAGGAAAGAATTACGATGAATCGGTTAAGAAAAAAGTGCTTCGTCTCATCCTTAAGAACCTTGTTCAGTTTACGGCCGGTCGGAAAATTGAAGACATTAATTCAGGACTCCGGGTTTTTTCACGTGCTACCATCATGCTTTATTTTGATACGCTCTGCGATACATTCAGTTTTACTACGTCGGCTACGCTGGCATACATGATGACAGGCAAATTCGTTAAATACATTCCCATCAGTTATCTTAAGCGGGTAGGTCATTCGAAGGTGAAGCTTTTTAAAGACACATTACGCACCCTGCAATACATCACCGAAGCGATCCTCTATTATAACCCGATAAAGATCTTTCTGGTTCTGAGCGGCATGGTGCTTGCTTTTGGTGTACTCAATTTTGGGATAGCCTTCTTCCTGCATTTAAATGTTGGATTCTGGCTGGGCATAAGTTCTATTGTACTCAGTATTTTTATTTTCAGTCTGGGGTTGATAGCAGTACTGCTCAAGCAAATTCTGATGACCAACAAGACCCCCAAAAACAGATAAGATGGCACAACTACAGGTACTGCTCGCGAAACGCGGTACATATATATTCCTTGTTTGCTTCGCACTCCTGATTCATTTCAAACACGAAATTTATTTCCCTCAAATCACCTCGGATGAGGGAGTACAGATTCAGGCAGCAAAAGGGTATACAGAAGGGAAGGGTTTTGCGAATTATTCTGCTCCTGCTACTGATCTTAGCAAGGAGCAATGTACCCCACTGAAATTGTGGCCGGTTGGCTTTTCGATGTTTCTTGTTTTATCCTGGCACATCTTTCATGACTGGATCCTGGCGGCTCTTTTCTGGCAGCTTACTGGCGTTTGCACCCTGCTTTTTTCAATGCTCCGGATTTTAAATCTGTTTAGGATAAGCGATTCGCTAAAGTCGGTTTTTGTGCTCTTTTTTGCACTAAACGCCTCACCCTCTTTCTACTGGGCGACGACAGATATGCTCGCCGCAGGTATCTTTCTCTGGGCGGCAGGCTTGGCTCTCAAGCAGGCTACAACAGGTAATTTCGGTTTGGGCATCTGTGTTCTCATTGCTGTTCTCTCGACCGTTAATTGTACACTGAGGTTTGCTTCTATACCCAATATGGTAATCATACCCGGCTTTTACCTTCTTATGGGTTTAATGCGTAAGGAAAAAGGCCCGATAATCGCAGCATTTGTCATTGGTGGTTGTTCACTGCTATTCACATTTTTGTTCTTTTCTGTGTTCTCCATTGACCATAGTCGTACCTCATTCCTGGAAGACATTAAACACATGAATTTTTTGTGGAGTAATCTCAAATGGTTTGATTCATTCCCGTTGAAAGCATTTTTTTACATGAGCCCGATTGAGTATCGTTTTCCGGTTTCGCATCCTGGAATGATCAGGATAGGTCGTTTGCTGATACATTTCCTTTCTTTGTGCATCCTTTCTTTTTTTGGGTGGAAACTTTTGATTCGTGATAAAATACAACTTTTCAGGGCCTCGGCGGTATCCGAACAACGGCTTCTTTTTAGCTACGTACTTTTGATGCTGGTTTTTTCATGTGCTGTGATTGGGCTGATGAGTTTGGAATCGATTACCTCGGCGCCTGAACGCAATTCGTTCGGCCCACCATGGATGCCCAATATGTGGACCTTCGTGTATTGTACCCGTTACTTCGCAGTAATTATGCTGATGTTGCAGTTGCTCTTGTTTATCCTTCTTTCCAGAACCACGTTGCAGCAAGAACGACGAACGGTATTCCTGCTTCGCGGTCTCGCAGGCGCTTCTCTTGTATACGGATTTCTATTTTTCGGTTATTCAAACTATCAAATGTACTCTCCACATGGCAACGGAGGCGCCTCATACTGGTACAATGAAAAGGAGGAGGTTGAAATTTATCGAACCATAAACCGGATACATAAACAAGAACCTGCTTCGAAACTTGTTTATGCCGAGGCCGATCAACGAAACGATCCGATGACAGTCTTTAGCGAAGCCACCACTTGTGAAAATTACAACGCCATCGTTTCCGGCCATTATGCCGCCGGCAGACATTTGGTGCTATTGCTGAAAATGCATCCCGCTAATTTGCAGACCTCTGACGAGCAGCTGTTCATTCAAATGCACCACGCCAAGCTCTTGATTGGAGCAAGGAATTCTGAACTATACCGGGTGGATATCTAAAAACAGGTGCGTTCCAGAACAGGTATGAAAAACCAGATATCAGTACATCAAATATGAAACCAAAGGGTTTAAAAATTCTGTTAACTGGTGGGGCCGGGTTCGTCGGAAGTCACCTTGCCGAGAAGCTACTGAGCTTGGGCAGCGTGGTTGTGAACATAGATAATTTTGATCCCTTCTATTCGCGTGCTGTCAAGGAAAGTAACATGAGCACACAGATCTGCAACCCAGATTATCGGTTTATCTGCTCGGATATTAATACACCAGATGTAATAGTGGGGCAGCTTGCAGGTTTTTCGCCCGATGTTATTATTCATCTTGCAGCAAAGGCCGGTGTACGACCGAGTATCCTTGATCCGATCGGGTATGCACAGACCAATGTACAGGGCACAATCAACATGCTTGAATTAGCACGCAAACTCAATGTCCGGAAATTTATTTTTGCTTCCTCCAGTAGCGTATACGGAAGTAATCCGCATGTGCCCTGGAAAGAAAGCGATCTCGCTTTGTCCCCAATCAGCCCTTATGCTTCTTCAAAAATAGGGGCCGAATATTTTGGGAAGACATACAGTGCGCTTTTTGGAATAAATTTCATTGCACTTCGATTTTTTACTGTCTTTGGCCCCCGGCAAAGGCCTGATCTGGCGATCCATAAATTCTTTTCGGCCCTGACCAGTGATCAACCTATCATCATCTACGGCGATGGAAGTACACGCCGCGATTATACCTATGTCAGCGACATTGTAAACGGAATTGTCGGTGCCTTGAACCGCCCCCTTGTTCCTGGCGAAGCTAAGGTTTACAATTTGGGAAATTCAGACACGGTCACGCTCTCGCACTTGGTTTCGGAGATTGAAAAGGTGGTGGGACAGAAATTCAGTATCAACTACCAGCCGGAACAAGCAGGGGATGTGTCGCAAACATACGCGGATGTTTCTCTCGCTCAGAACGAATTGAACTTTCAGCCATCAACAGGTTTGAGGGAAGGACTGGAGGAATTTTATAACTGGTTCCGGATGTCCAGACCCTGATTAATTTGACACCGTGAGGTTAATTTTTCGAATCAGCCGATTTCGGGAATTCCCGGTTGAATGTATCTGACAGAAGGTGGGCCTGCTAATCTTGCCTTTTTAGAACCTTACCTTGATTGGTAAAACCTCCGGATATCAACTTCGGGGTTTAAAGGGATTTGTTCTTCCAGATGGTTAATAAAATGCCTCGCAAAGAGCGGCGCTATCATCACCCCCTTGCTTCCCATGCCATTGAACATACACAACTCCGGGTGCAGGGGATGGGTACCGATAAGCGGACGACGGTTGATGACCGTAGGCCGGATACCGGCTTTGTGTTCAATAATTTCGAACGGAAGCTTCAATACTTTTTGGAGACGTTGTATCAAGTCTGTTTTTGCGGTCTCCGTAGGTTCTTCATCCAGTTTGTCCCAGGCAAAAGTAGCCCCAACCTTAAACAGGCCGTTACCAATGGGCAGGATAAACACGCCTTTGTTGATGACATCGTCCATTTCATATCCCGGAATCCGTACCGTTAAGACTTCACCCTTGGCCAGGTTAAAGGGCATCCACCCGAACCAGGGGTTTTGGGTTGCCAAATGACCTTCGCAAAAGATAATTTTGGGAGAAAGAAAACGCGAAGCATAGATAACCGATCCATCCAGGAGGCTGAGCTGTTTGTGGTCAAAGGTTTCCTCCACCAACACACCATGTTGCCTGAAATACTCACGGCTCAGGTTTAAAAACAAAAGTACATCTACATATCCCGCCCCACTTACCGATGCCGCTCCCATCGGCACTTCGATGGATGCGTCGAACAGTGGATGTTCATCGATGGGGCTGAGGTATTTACCTACCTCTTCCAGACGTTTCTTTTCCCAGAGCGTCTTTTCCTGTGTTTCGGCAAATATCTTGATGAGGTGTTTTTTGAAGAAGAAACGGGCACCCAGCAGGGCTTCCATTTGTTTGTAGAACGATTCGGCAACGTTTAGCTGCTCATCGGCCATCCAGCTTTTTACCAGACGTTTAAATACTACCGGGTTAAACAAGCCCCCGGCAACTTTAGAACTCGATGAAAGCGATGCGTTGTCAATGATGCGTATCGCACGGCCTTGTAACAGCAACTGATGTGCAACTATAGTGCCTGCCAGTCCCTGGCCGGTAATCAGATAATCGAGTTTTGTAGGTGATGTCATTTGCCAGGCCCTTTTGAAGGCATGGGCAAAAATAGGGGTTATTTGGGTCGGAGTGGAGAATGGTCATGCTCGTCAGAAATCAAACGAGTCTGAATACAACCCGGTCTTTCATCCCTTACTGAAGCTATGCTGATCCATCAGTACTTTGCAGGTACAATTTTCTAAAACCCGTACAGAACTGCAGGCTCCGGGCGATGAGTACCGCACAACCTGCCTCGAAGCCAAGACCATGGCGTGCGATCTATCCATGGGCGTTTCCAGCCCGATATCCGATCATCCGATCTGACCTGCTGCTTTACACGTAGCCACACTTGTTCCATACAAATGATGGACAGCAAGCTGATTCAATTCCAGACTGATGCCCTTTTGAAAGAGCATGATGATGTCTGACCCACCGAACATAAAGTAACCAAACTCATCGCCTTTCAACAACGAGCGCCCCACTTCAGCTTTCATGGTTACCGACGATACCTGGCACATACCTATGGGCAGAATAGCTACTTTACCAATATGCTGAGATTCAGATTGAGCGGTATCGAGAATAAGCACGCCCCTGGTCTGGGTGAATTCATACCCGTCGGTTGCGCTGTCGGGCGAAGCGTATACGCCGTTTTCATCGATGGTGACTGCCAGGAACGCCTGTTCGTGAATGGTTCTGCATTCGAGTACTTTTCCGGAAACAGGGGCGTGGAAGCGATGATAGTCGAATGTGTCAAGGAAGTAATGGACAAAGGTGCCTCCGGCAAAATCATCCTTGTAGATGCTTCCCTCCAGGAGTTTGCAGATGCTTGCAAAAGTATGTGTATTCTTAAGTACGATTTCGGGGATTTCAGAGTTGGCCCCTATTTCAAAAAACTCCTTGTAGGCGCAGTCGGCCGGGGCCACGATGACCATGTTGCTCTGAGGGCTGTCTATAGGCCTCAGACCGGGGTTCAGTTCGCGTGCAAAAAATTGGTTGAAGGAAAGCCATCCACTGGGCGAATTGGGCCTTTGAACACACGTGCCGTCGAACACAATCATGGAATCCTGAATATGATATTCTGGCGAAAATTCGATGAACGATTTCAGGATCTGCTCATTGAATGAGTCGGT
>Ga0206851_1064_pt1 | contig 33863 bp, 27 predicted proteins | sample Alteio_BWOrgCont_13_FD_152904 | JGI IMG/M metagenome (GOLD analysis project Ga0206851, IMG submission 152904) | Enriched cells from forest soil in Barre Woods Harvard Forest LTER site, Petersham, Massachusetts, United States -... | ecosystem: Environmental > Terrestrial > Soil > Temperate forest >... | reverse complement strand
TCCCCTGGAGGCCCGCACCGATTCCTCTCACGCAGGCTCACACGTCAAATCGGCGCGAACGGAGAAATTTAAGCCCTCATGAAATACCTGGTTTCTTGTTTTTTGACAAGCCTATCGTTTTGTGCTGCGAGTCAAAATTTGGTACCAAACCCATCGTTCGAGACCTTCACAACATGCCCAAACGGTGGTGGCGAAATATATTACGCTAGTTCGTGGATTGATCCAAGCTCAGGGTCTTCCGATTATTTTAATGAGTGTAGTACAAGTATAGCAACAGTACCATTGAATTTTGCAGGCTATCGTTGGCCAAGAACAGGCAAGGCATATTCGGGTATTATATTAATAGATAAAACTCAAAGCAATATTAGGGAATACATTCAAGTCCGGCTAAGTGATTCATTAGTAAAAGGACAAATTTATTGCGCTGGTTTCTATGTCTCTTTGAGTGGAATTGTTCAAGTAGCTTGCAACAGTATGTCTATGTATTTTTCGGACCTGCCAATTAATTGTGCCGGATGCCTTTTCCCTTATACACCACAAATTAATTACCAAGGAGCACCTATTTCCGATACATTAAAGTGGATACTTATCTCTGGTACTTTCACTGCACTTGGCGGAGAAAGCTATATTACAATTGGCAATTTCAATTCTGATGCAAATACCTCCACTTCAATTGTAAATCCAACTGGTTCTGGTGGAAATGAAGCCTACTATTATATTGACGATGTCTACGTCGGCACCTGCGACACGCTAAAACCACCCGAGATCATTTCTTTCCTCACGGTACCCAATATTTTCACCCCCAACAACGACGGTGTAAACGATGTATTCAAAATAACCCAGAGCAATATCCAAACCCTGGATTGCTCCATTTACGACCGCTGGGGGGTAAAACTCTGGGAACTTAAAAACCCTGATGAGAGCTGGGATGGCAGAAACAAAGCAGGTGTTCTTTGCGGAGATGGGGTTTATTATTACGTGCTTACTGCTGCCGGGCTGGATGGGAAAAAATATGCGTTGAATGGTTTTTTACAGCTGATGAGATAGATTCAGCAGGCTCTGTTCTTTGTGCTGAAGTCCGTCCGCCGCGGCGGACAGAAGTGCTGATCCCCAACACACAGGCCGACGCGTCAGATCAGTACCAACGGTTTGGAGTGGAACATTGATGCGAACGGGGAAACCGAATAAGCATCGCATTAAGTTATAGATCACATGAATATCACTACCTTTCCCCAATCAATCACCCCCCCATGCGCCACCTCCGCTTTCTGTTTCTGTTTCTTACCGTTGTTGCTTGTCACCCGGCCGGCAAGTCCGACAGCACATCGAACAGCACCACTCAAACACCTCTGCCCGAGGTCTTGTCCGACAAAAACATCTACACCATCGATTCGGTAAAAGCCGCCTTGCGTATATCGGGTGTAGCCGGGGCCTTGCAAGCCAAGAAGATTTTCCTCAGAGCTGTTGATCTTTGCCAGAACCAGAAAAATGCGGCGGCCAGTATTGAACTCTTCCGAAAATCGATCCGTATCTGGCCCGATGCAAAATCCTACTATGAACTCGGCAATGCGTTGATCGATGCAAAAGATTACAAACAAAGTCTGGACGCCTATTCCATTGCGTCAGCGCTGCAATACGCCCCCGGTTATATGTGTTCATACAACAAGGCCTGCGCGTTTTCGCTGTTGAAAGATACCGCCACTGCTGTAGAGTGGCTTGAGAATGCTGTGAAAGAAGGCTATTCAGACAAAAAAGAACTGCTGGATGACCCCGATCTGAATTCCATTCGCGGCACCGATAAATACCGTGAAATCCTGCTGAACCGGTTCACCGGTAAACTAAGCACAGAGCAGCTCCAGTTCCTCTCCTTCCTCCTTACCTTCCCCGAAATGGACGACACACTCAACATGACCAAGGAACATGTAGCCGATTACAGTCTCGAAAAAAACCTGAGCTATGACTTTGCCGATTATATTCCGGGCATGGAAGACAGCCGTTTCAGCCGCAGTGTAAGCAACGAATACCAGGTGGTAGGAAAGAAACAACTCAAAAACGGGATTATGCTTGTTGCCTATTCAAACATCGAAGTTATGGGCGATACTTTACCCCCTGTTACGACATACCTGCAGACGTATGACTCAACCGGCAAACAGATCGACAACCACGTCTTGGCTTGCTTTTGTGATCCCACAAAAATCGTGGAAGGAACCCTGGAACCAAACCAGGTAATTACCATGACCGAGTACAAACAGGTCTGGAAATTTGACCCGATCAATGAAGGGTATGCCAACAACTCGGTGGTTCAACAAATAAAGCTAAACACAGAATATGTGCAGCTTACCGATGCAGGCAGGTTCATTCCGGCCAAAGCGCCCCTGCCGGTTACTGCACGTAAGGAGTAAGCCCTTCGGTGGCCCGTTTACGACGGCCCTTGCGGATTATAAGCTCGGCCAGGATCAGATTGGGGATCCAGCTAAGCCAGGAGATGAGAATGTACGCCCGATGCCCTTCGAGATGCACAACCGAGGGAAGCACAAACGCATAGGTACGTAAGGTGATTGCCGATAGCGTAAGCGCATAGCTCCTCACCATGAAATCGGAATGACGGAAAAAGTCTTTTTTCTTTACCAACAGAAACGCCTGAAGTGTGAAACCCATCCAAAGCACCGAAAGAATCACAAAACTGATGCGTGCCGGCCATCCCCCATTGGCATAAAAACCCATGATCAGGCCTCCGGGCCCGCTGATTCCCAACACAAGCAGGACATAAACCTTACCTGCACGCCGGTGCCAGCCGGGATACTTCTTCATCACACCCGGCAGAAACTGAAAGATGCCGAGAAACAAGACGCAGGTACTGCTCATCACATGCGCATAAAACGCCCAGCGCCAGGGGCGGATATGGATGATGCCTTGTTTGGTGCGTAAAAAATCGACGTTGGGTTTGAAACTAAGATAGGGCAGCGTGATCTTTGCCATGAGAAAGCAAAAGAAAAGCAGGAGCAGGGAGAAAAGGATACGACCCGTTTTTGGAAGCAAAAGGATTTTGTTTTGGAGAATGATAGCTAACAGATGAGCCGTGAATCCGGAGTATAGTCGAACTGAATGGTAATCAAGGCCAGCATGAGCCCTGCTCACGATGCAATGTCAGGGCTAAAGCCCAATTCTATGCCAGGTCGTACCCTGTGCCAAAGCGCGGGTTATTCGCATGAATTGACAATCGACGTTGCAAAAAGCAATCACACCTGAATCATTTTTGCTCCCTTAGGAAAACGCTTCTATCTTCCCCTGCAGCTCTTCCCATTTCTCCATTTCTTTTTCCAACTGTTTCTTCATGGCTTCGTAGCGGGGGAAGATCTCCTTATCATTCACTGTTTCGGTATACAACTCCGGATCAAGGAGCAGATCATCCACTTTTTTTATTTCGCTTTCCAGACGGGCTATTTCCTGTTCAGATTTGGAGATCTGGTTTTGCATGGTGCGCAATTCCTTTTCCCGTTGTTTCTCTTCTTCCTGGTTTATCTTTTTTGCCGTATTTACAGGAGCGGCCTGTACCACAGGCGCTTTTAAGGATTTGCCTTTTTGTTCAAGTTCCTTGAACGATTCGAGCTTACGTGTTGTGAGGTAATCGTTTACATCGCCAATGTGTGGCTTGATGTTTCCTCCGCGGAATTCAAACACCTTGGTGGTAAGGCCTTGCAGAAAATCGCGGTCGTGCGATACCACCACCAGGGTGCCGTCGTATTTCATGAGTGCGTTTTTTAGCACTTCCTTCGAACGCATATCGAGGTGGTTGGTCGGTTCATCGAGCACAAGCAATGCGTAGGGTTGTAACAACAACTTACACATGGCCAGACGCCCCTTTTCTCCTCCCGAAAGCACCTTCACCTTTTTGTCTACATCATCGCCGCTAAAGAGAAATGATCCAAGCAGGGAACGTACATTTTTGCGGGCATCACCAACCGCCACTTCATCAATGGTTTCAAACACCGTAGCTTCGCCATCCAGTGTTTCGGCCTGGTTCTGTGCGTAATAACCAATATTTACATTGTGGCCGATCTTGAGCAACCCGTCAAAAGGCTCCTCGCCTACGATGAGTTTGATCATGGTTGATTTTCCTTCGCCGTTTTTCCCCACAAAAGCAACGCGGTCTTCGCGTTCAATCATGTAATCCACCTCGCTGAAGATTACTTTTTCGGCATACTGTTTTTTCAAGCGGTGTGCTTCGATCACCACCTTACCGGCCCGGGGCGCTGGAGGAAAGTTAAACCGGATGGCGGCGTTGTCTTCACCATCCACCTCAATGACTTCTATCTTATCCAGTTTCTTGATAAGCGACTGGGCAAAAGAGGCTTTGCTGGCCTTGGCCCTGTATTTATCGATGAGGGCTTCGGTCTTTTCAATGAATTTCTGTTGGTTCTTGTGCGCGGCAGCCTGCTGTTCGCGGCGTTCCTTGCGGAGGCTCAGGTACCTGGAGTAGTTGGCCTTGTAATCAAAGATTTGACCAAGCGATATTTCGATGGTACGGGTGGTGATATTATCTAAAAATGCTTTGTCGTGCGAAACCATGACCACGGCTCCATAATAGCCTTTCAGCATATCTTCCAGCCACTGGATTGATTCGATATCGAGGTGGTTGGTAGGCTCATCGAGCAGGAGTACATTGGGTTTCTGGAGCAGGAGTTTGGCCAGTTCTATGCGCATCCTCCATCCACCGCTGAACTCATCGGTCATCCGTCCAAAATCGGTACGCACAAAACCAAGCCCCAGCAGCGTCTGTTCTATTTCAGAATCCATGGAATAGGCCCCCAGGAGGTTGAGCCGTTCGTTGGCATCATTCATATCGTGAATGAGCTTCATATAGGCATCTGATTCGTAATCGGTCCTTACTTCCAGCTGGTGGCTTACATCAGCCAGTTTGCGTTCCAGGGTTTTTATTTCGGCAAAGGCGGTGGCGGTTTCATCAAACACGGTCTTGCCCAAGTTATGCACCATGTCCTGGGGAAGGTACCCGATTGTACAATCGGCCGGACGGGAGATCTCGCCTGAATCTGGCTTTAACTCACCCGAGAGTACCTTCAAGAGGGTTGATTTTCCAGAACCATTCTTTCCGGCCAGGCCGATACGGTCTTTCTGGTTGATCAGGAACGAAATCTCTTCGTAGAGGTACGTACCGCTGAAACTTACTGAAACATTACTGACTGAGATCATAGTATATACCGGTTCTTAGCCGCTTTAAGGATTTCCTGCCGGTGAAAGTGGCTTACTTGTCCCGCTCTTTCGGCGGGAAAACCGGTTATACCGAAGGGCATGCCCCTTCTTCTCATGTTCTTTCGGTATAAATTAAAAAATGCAAATTTAGTGAAACAAACGCCTCCTTCTGACAGTGATGCACAATGATTTTCCAGAGATCAAGCAACAGATAACTTAACACGGCGTCGACAAAAGGGGCAATATTGCCCCCAAAATGGCAGGATGCACCTGAATCTGTCTGAATTAGCCAGCAGCGGAGGTATTAATCGACAAATAATGTTAAAGCATACGGGCAGAGAGCGGTCTTTCCTATCTTTACCGAAACCAAACTCCCCTCGAACCATGATCTTATCAGCAGCTCTTTTTCATCTTAGCATTTTGTTCTGTTTAGAACTTATTGCCTTAACCGGCGCTCTCTTTCTGTTTCTGTACATCAAGAAAGAAAATTTTGAAAAGATGTATTCTTACATTTCTGTGGGGATATTGAGTTTTGTGATCCTAACCATGTTAGGCAGTTTTGTGGGAGCCATTTGTATGCATTGCTGCAGACAACACGGCGAAAGCGAAGAAAAACGCATCTTCATACAGCGCGAAATGGGCCATGGAATGGGTATGGGTATGGAAGGCATGGGCCGCGGCATGTGGATGCATGGCATGGGCATGGAACGTGGCATGGGTGAAGGCATGGGCCGGCATCATGGCAATATGCGCATGGATGAAGGCTGTCCGGAAGGCGGCGGCCGCGAAGGTTGCAGTGAGATGGGCGAATGCCGTGGAGAAGGAATGAAAGGCTGCGAAAAAACCGAAGGCTGTGAAATGGAGTGCTGCAAAAATAAAGAAGGCCATGCGGAGATGAAACCAGGCAAGATGATGACCCGGAAAGACTCCATCATGGAGAAAAAACAGGGAAAGAAGTAACAACATACGCGTACTTGCCAAAACCGGCAGATAATTGAACACAGCTGTCTGTATTCGATTCTCTGCCGGTTTTTTTCTACTTTTATGCCGCTGACTGAATGATTTTAGTTGACCCGCTTAGATTCAGTATACATCCGTCATTATGAAGTCCAGAAACAGATATATCGTACTCGTACTCGTGGCAGCGCTTCTCTTCACCGCCGCCTGGTTCCTGGAAAAAATCATTGTTTATCTGCTCATTGCCACCGTTCTTTCGCTGATTGGAAACCCGCTCAATAAATTTCTGAACAAGCAAAAGCTTGGAAAATTTTCGATCCCTGCGGGGATCAGCGCCCTTTTGTCCCTCCTTTTTATTTATGCCCTGATTACCGGCATCATCGCCATTTTTATTCCCCTGGCCTTGCAGGAATCGGCTATTCTGGGCAAGACCAATACGGCCTCCCTGGTTGCCTCCTTACAACAGCCCCTGGGCCAGATTGATGTGTTTATGAGCAAATATTCGCCCGAACCATTTTCAGCTGCCGCTTTTCTTCAATCAAAACTGCCGGCATTGTTGAATGCCAGTCAGATTGGAAATCTACTGAACTCCCTGATTGGATTTACAGGAGGTATTTTCGTGGCCTTCTTTGCCATCTCCTTTTTCACTTTTTTCTTTCTGAAAGACGGACGTCTTATTTTTGATACCCTGATGCTCCTTTCACCCCCTCATCTCGAAAAAGATGTACATCAGATTGCCCATAACTGCAAACGGCTCCTGACACGGTATTTTACCGGGCTCTGCCTCGATTCAACCTGTGTTGCATTTCTTATTACTGTCGGATTGTTTGTCGCAGGCGTTCCGAATGCCCTGATCATTGGGTTGTTTGCAGGAATGGTGAATGTAATCCCGTATGTAGGCGTGTTTATTGCCGCCGGGTTTGGGTTGTTCGTAGCGCTCTCAACGGGCCTGACGGCCGATTTCCATACTGCGCTCGTTCCGATGATAACAAAAGTGCTGATCACGTTTGTGAGTTGTAACCTCATCGACAGCATCGTGCTCCAACCCCTCATTTTTTCAAATACGGTAAAAGCTCATCCTCTCGAAATTTTCCTGGTGATCATGATTACCGGAACCCTGGCAGGCATAGGCCCAATGATCCTGGCTGTGCCTGCGTATACGGTTGTGAGGCTCATTGCCAAACAATTTCTGGGCAGGTTCCAGATCATTCAAAGACTCACTTCTTCCCTGGAAGAAAAAAAACGATAAGACCCATCCCATATCTTCTTCCACAACTATGAGCATCGAAAAAACCACTCTTGATTTTCTGACAAAACTGAAGAAAAACAATTCACGCGAATGGTTCGAAAAAAACCGCAAACAGTATGAAACGGCAAAAGCAAATACCGAAGCGTTTCTCACCGAACTGATCAGCAAGATGGGGCTGTTTGATCCCGGGGTCAGGGAGCTTGTGGCGAAGAAGTGTATGTTCCGAATAAACCGCGACATCCGTTTTTCAAAAAACAAAAGCCCGTATAAAACAAATTTTGGGGCCAGTATCAACCCCGGTGGGAGAAAGATGGGAGGCCCGGGATATTATATCCACCTTGAACCGGGAAGTTCATTCCTCGCCGGTGGCATCTATATGCCAGAACCTCCGGCGCTAAGCGCCATCCGCCAGGAGATAGATTACGACCTGAAAGGGTTCAACGCTGTGCTTGCAGATAAAAAATTCAAAAAAACCTTCGGAGGCCTGACCGGCGAAGATGCATTGAAACGCGCACCCAAAGGATACGAAGAAACCAACCCTGCCATCGAACATCTGAAGAACAGACATTTTATTGTGCTCAAAGATCTGTCAGACAACGATGTCCTCTCCAAAACGTTCGTTAAGAATACAGCCTCGGCATTTGAAACGATGACACCTTTCCTGACCTTCCTGAAGCGGGCGAAAGAATGAACTAAAAAGATTTGGGATTTCAAGAGGTAAAATATCTTAAACTGAAAATCAAAAATGATTCTCAAAGAAATTAAAAATCCCACCAAAAATCCCAAATTGTAAATCCCAATTCCAAAATCCCTAATGTTGCCACATATCGCTTTCTTTCACCCGTATCCCATCCTTGATGGCTTCAGCCTCCAGTAACGCATCAAGCGTACCAGCTCCTTTGTAATCGGCTATCATGCGGTCAGCCGTGTTGTCTTCCCTGATGATGTATCCGCTGAACATGTGCTTGACAAACAAATCATCGTAGGTGAGCAAATGTGCATCGTTGTGACGGTTGAATACGTAGTTTCGGATCAACAGTTGACGCAACTCGGGAAATGACACCCAACAGGTTGCTGCCATGCCCTCTGCATCGCCTTTTTCGTTTTTCTTTTCGATGACAGGCATGATGGCGGTTATCCGGATATCGAGTACCGAACGTTGTTTATCAAACACGTACTCCTCCTGTATCCAATATTGTTTTACATCCGAAGGGCCAAGCTCTTCCTGAACAACTTTTTGAACATACACATCGGGGTTTAACGGATCGGGCATAGAAATCGTATCAGTCTTTGAAAAAATCTGCTGAAGCTCTCTGCGTGTGAGCCTTTTTTTAAACTCGTTCTCATCACCCGAGAATGCAGTGAGGGGGACCTGCTTGGAGTCTTCGGCAGGCAGTACCCCATCTTTGATGATATCAAACAGGCTGCGCCGTTTTGTAAGATCTGTCAAAGGATAATACAGATCCTGATTCATCTTTTCGCGCAGATCTATGACTTCCCACACCTTTTTGCTCCACATCACATCGGCTTCGCGAATGTAGGGATAGGGAGTTGGTTTTCTTAAACTATCCCTCAGCTGCGCTGTTGCAGAGAAGGCCTGAAAGAGAAGGACAGAAAGGAAGACTATCTGAAAAGGTTTCATGGTTGTTGTTATTAGGGATGTGATCGGCCTGCGGGAACCTTTCGGGCAGGCGTATGAACTCGAATCAGAAAAACGGGCGTAATCAGAAAACGGTATGAATGCCAGGAACAAAAAGCAAATCAGGAGTAGAAGCGAAAAGAAATCGGTGTACGAAAAGCGGAACTAGAGGTGGTTCATGGTTAGGGTACTTGAACTAATAACGTAATCAGCCGAGGGATATTGTATAGAAGAAAGAGAAAGAGAACGGAATCGGAAAATAAAAAACCCGTCCTGGTGATACCTGGACGGGTTTAATGAAATAAAGAAAAATTATTCAGTACAGCGTGAAAGCCTTAAAAGTGCCAGAGATCATGCTCCAGGGTGAACATGCTGTTCTTGATACGCTCCGCTTCGAGCAGAACTTCCAACATATTTCCCGATTTATAGGTCTGGATCAGGCGATTGTCGTATACGTTAAACTCCTTGAAAACATAACCGCTGAACTGGCGTTTCCAGAACAAGTCATCGAAGGTAAGACGCTCGGCATCGTTATGTCTGTTGAACGTTTCTTCCTTTGCGATCAACGGACGCAATTCAGGGAAATAGAGCCAGAACGTTCCTTTGTCGGCTTCAACACCACCCGAAACAGCCTTTTGAATTGGCTGGATTCCAATGATGCGGGCTTCCATCACCGATTTTTGTTTGTCAAAAAACCAGTCTTCCTTCAACCAGTATTTCTTGATCTTGTTTGCATCCAGATTAGTCAGAACCAATTTAGGGATGAGGGGAGAACTTGGATCAGTCGGATCAGAAGGGACATAAGCAGTATCAGCCTGGGCAATAATTTTCCCGATCTGCAGGGCATTGAGCTTGATCCCAAACTCATCATCCTCGGAGTCGTAGGCCGTAAGTTTGGGAGGGCTGCCATCGGGAGGAGCAATGCCGTTACGGATGATTTTAAAAAGTGCACTGCGGTCTTTAATCGCATCATCGGTTGGGAAGTACAGCGGAAAGTTGATCTTCTCCCGGAGGTCGATCACCCTCCACACCCGGTGGTGCCACATGACATCGGCTTCACGCAGATAGGTGTAAGGAATGGGCTTTTTGTAGGGGTTATGCTCCTTGGTGTAGGCCCGGTCGAGGACGTTCTGAGCCCTTCCGGAGAAACACATCACCAGCAACACCAGTACCGCAAAGACTTTCTTTATCTGCTTCATGTGAGTTGTTTTTAATATTGATTACTTCGTTTTCAAAGTAACACCAGGCACCTTTCTGACGGTTCCGTCAGGCATTTTTACACGCATATTCTCGAACGAAAAACGCTGTCCGCCTTTTGCTCCACTGAGCATCTTTTTCTGGTCCGCAGTCAGGATTGCTCCATTTGCTGATTTGGTAGAAAGCAGACCGCTGCTACCTACAGTAGTGAGGTCGAAGGAAATAACAGGGAATGGAAGGTCAAAATCGAAACCTTCGAGCTTGGCAGCTACCGCGCCGATAAGGCTTAATTCGCCTTTTGACATGGCGTCATCACCGGTTTTACCGGCAACCATACCCAATGGCGTAGGAATCTGTTTCACGCGGAATTTAACAGAACCCAGGCTCTTGGTTCCTGTCTTGGTTGTAGCAGAAACATTGATAGAGGCTTCGCGTGCGCCGGCAGCGGGACGAACAATATATCCCTTACCTGATTTCGAAAGCGATGCTCCCGAAGCCGATGGACGGATATCATCATTCGCAAAACCGGCAGCGCTGATAGTAACCGGATTATCAACCCCCAGATAGAACACGTTCATCTTATCCGGAGAAACCGAAATGGATGGAGGTGCAAGTCTGTAGGATGATTTGAAAGGGTAACGTTTGAAAGAACCGTCGGGAGCTTTTACTTTAATAACACCCGACCAGTCGTTTACACCCATTTTACCATCCTTGGTAACGTATTTACCAATGCCATTTACAACTTTCACGCTCGTAGAATCAGCAGGGCCTTTGATGACACCAGTAATCGTGTCAACATCGCCCAGGATGATAACCGGGTTCTGAGTTTTGCTGGAGGCAGCTACAAACACGTCAGCCTGGTATTCTTCGCCCTGGATTACATAGTTTGAAGAAGCAATAACCTTGGCGGAGATAGTATCGAATTTAAAGTCGGCCGCAGATACATTTTTGTAAAGAAGGTTCACCACATCGCCTTCAGAATTCCGAACGTCGTTTTGAATTTTGGTAAGATTGGCGATGGCGGCAGCAAGCGGAAGGTGATAAAAATTGTACCACTCCCAGCTCACGTTTTTTTCTTCGCTTTGGTTAAACGATTCGCCTGTGTACAATCCTTTCTCAAGCGAAGCTTGAATTGCGGCCTTATCTTTCGGGCCGAGCAGGGAAAGCAGGATTGTCTTGAAATTGATCAGTTTTGCTTTCAGTTCTTTTGATTCGCCGGTTACGTTTGCAGGGTCAGAACCGACCATGAAGTGGGTAGGCGTATCGTAGTCATCGAGCTTATCGATTTTCCGCAACTGAAATGTATCTGCAGTGACTTCCGTCATAGGTTGCGCGTGCATCTTGATTTCGGCCTTGAGGTGATCGATGTATTTCACCATCTCTTCCGTGCTTTTCTTTACAGTCTGGGCTGCATTGTAAAACGGACGGGTTTTCTTTTCGTCGTTTTGCAGGGAAGCCTCGAACGCAGAATAAACGATGGAATTCTTGTTTTTGGTATTGTTGTTTGTATTCTCAAGACCGGTATTCATTACCACGAAGGCGTTGATGATCTCTTTCGAAACGTTCATCGCCAGCAGTGCCGTCAACACCAGGTACATCATACCAATCATTTTTTGCCGGGGGGGCATTTTACCACCTGCCATATCAGTAAGGAATTAGAAGAGTTAATATTTTAAGATTTACCCCATTACCCGCCAAGCGGGCAATGGGGGAAGCTACCGTAAACAGGCTGCTATTACCGTTTAACCGTCATTGCAGACAGCATGTTGCCGTAAACATTGTTCAATTGGCTGAGGTTGTCAGACAAGGAAGCCATTTCCTGTTTGTAACGTTTTGTATCATCTACAGAATCATGCAGGTTTTGCATCAGATCGCCCAGGCTGTCGTAGAATTTGGTAGAGGCTTTCTGATGTTCAGAAGCGCCCTGTAACTGCAATTCATAAACGGCATTGAGGGCCGAAAGATTTTTGGATACTTTCTGCAACTGATCGCCGAAAGCAGCTCCATCTTCGTTAGAAGCCGAAAGACCGGTGAGTGTCTGTGCAGCCTTTGCATACGAATCTGAAAGGGTAGTAACATTTTTGGCAGCCGATTTCACCGTGTTCACATACTCGTTTGTGGCAACGGTTGCATCGGTGATATCAGATATTTTGGCAGCCTGATCGCTCAGGTTACGCATACCATCGCCCAGGCTGGCGATAAGGTCAGGACCGATTTTTGCATCTTCCAGCATTTTATCGAGCTGATCGGTAACCGACATCTGTTCGCCTTCTTCAAGCTTATCTTCTTCCTTTTCTTCGCCTTTGATACCGGCAAGCTCAGGATAAACAAGGGTCCAATCCAGGTCTTCATGGATCGGCTCGAATGCAGAGAAAATAAAGATCACCGCCTCAACACCAAGACCGACAATAAGCATAGGGCTTGCACCGGGCCAGTGTTGAATCTTAAATAATGCACCTACAATTACAACCGCTGCACCAATGCCATACAATTTGGCCATAAACATTTTCCATGCTTTTGTTTCGAAAAGACTCTGTTTTCCGTGGCTGCTCATAATTCTTAAATTGTTTAGGGTTAATAATTATATGGTTGTTTGTGTGTGAACGGTTTTAACGCGATGCACCTTCTGTGCTCAGCATCGCAAAGTTAAAAAATGCATTAGGTATATCCTACAACTCGTCATCCTTCTGACGGCCGAGGTATGTCATAACACAACGGAAACCGATGTAACATTTTGCAGTGTCCTGATACTCGTATGAACGGGTGCTGGTTTCGAGGTAATAACCCACATCTTTCCAGGAACCGCCGCGAATTACTTTGCGGTTCAGTACCGGGATAGATTCTTCCTCAAGTGTAGGCTCGTAAACAAAGTCCGGATTCAGGTCATGCGAGAAATCGTAGGCCGATTCATCAAATGCATTGCTGGTCCACTCCGCAACGTTTCCGGCCATACAATAGATACCCCAATCGTTCGGGTTGTAGGAAAGTACTTTAACGGTATGGAACCCTCCGTCGTCAATGTAAGAACCACGCATTGGTTTAAAGTTACCCAGAAAACAACCGCGTGCATTGCGGATGTAAGGACCACCCCAGGGGAATGGAGAAAGTTTCAGACCACCGCGTGCAGCATATTCCCATTCGGCTTCGGTAGGCAAACGGAAATCCTGGACGAAAATCTGTCCGTTTCCATAGAGGTAAGAGTTGAAGAGCTGGGTCCTCCAGATGCAAAATGCACGGCATTGTTTCCAGGTAACGCCTACCACAGGGTATTCATCATAGGCCGGATGCCAGAAATACATATTGGTCATCGGTTCGTTGAAGGAATAGGTAAAGTCATGTACCCAAGCCAGGGTGTCAGGATATACGTTAATGATATCCTTGATGATAAATGCGCTACGGTCTAGTTTTGCTTTTCCGTTAACGGTATATGAACCAGGCTGCTGGGTCGGGAAGGCATGTCCTTTTTCGTCGGGAGGGGTCTTGGTCGGGATGAAACGGTTTACTTTTTTAGCTGCAGTGCGCAGGTCGATGCGGTAGTATTCGAAGTTCAGCTGACGGGTATCTATTTCCACCCGTTTGTAGAACCGTTCTTTTTCGGGAAGGAACAAAGGCAACAGATCGGTATTGTATGATTCGTCGTCCGACGTCCAGTTTACTTTGTTTTCCCAGTTCAGGGCTGCTTTTGCAGGATCGGCATCGTATTGTACGAGTCCTTTCAGCTGAGGGTTTGCCCCCCAATAGTCTTCTTCAGAGTAGAAATAATCATCGGGTTTGGGGTTACCACCCGCTGCCAGCATACGGCGTGCAATAGAATCCCGAACGTGATAGACAAACTGACGATATTCGTTGTTGGTGATTTCGGTCTGATCGATATAGAAGGCCTGGATGGAAACCATCTTGGCTTTTGTATTGTGGGCGAACGGAACGTCTTCATCGTTTGGCCCCTGGGTCATATTGCCCATTGGGCAGTAGAGCATACCATACGGATCTGGTGCAAACCAGGGATCTCTCCCCTGCACACCTATCAGTTCTCCGCTTTTCTTTTCACAACCTGTTGCGAAAGCCAGCAAAGAACCGAAAAAGAGCAATTTTTTAAGATTGCCGCCTGTTTTTTTGATCTTTTGAGTGTCCACTTTGTTTGTTTTTGGTTAACCCCTTCTTTTGCAGAAAATCACCATACCGAAGTATGATGATCTCGCGAAAGGATGGAATTGCTTGAACGCTGCTAAATTTGAAAGGTTACAATATTAACAAAATAATCAGAAGAAACGTACGTCTTCCCATCTTTCGGGAGGCTTCACATGGCTTACTTTTTTACAGATACCCAGCATGATCTCATGCGATCCGCTGCTATGCTGATTGATGGCAGATGTCGTAATATCATAAGAGTAGCCAATCTTCCAGGTCAAGTCATGTTTTGCACCTACTTCTTTCTGGAAGCCTAGCATCGGAGCTATCGCATCCTGCATGCGGTAAGAAACACCCAGCCAGAACATCTTATTCCAGAGTATATTTACATTAACGTCGAAAGTGGTGACTTTAGCATCCGACTTCACTAATAAATTTGGACGGAGCTCAAAACTTGAAGAAGCGCCGCCAAGGGGGAAGGAGGTACCGGCAGTTACGTAGTAGTGACGGGCCACATCAAAAGTATAGGATTTGCTATCCAGGTTTTCTCCGCTGTCTGGCAAGTGTGTGCTCGAAAGACCAAAATAAGTACCGTTGGCATGGGTGAAATAGATACCGAAGCCCAGGTCATAATTGGTGCTGGAGAAATTACTTGGAATAGAAGGGTCGGTGATAGGCTGTGTGGTGGAGCCGGTGGAAGTCCCGTCTGGGGCAATCCAGTTGGCGCTGAGGGTTTTACTCTGAAGACCGAGTTCAAGACCAAAGCTCAGTTTACCCAGACCGTTCATCACCGGAACCATGTACGAGAAGGCCGCTTTGGCTCCAATGGTCTGATCAAACCCAAGCTTATCAGCATCTACAGAAAGACCAATACCGATGTTCTTGGTTATAGAACCATCCACACAAAGCAGGTAGGTGTTTGGAGCCCCGGGAAAACCGGTCCATTGTGTCCTTCCGATCAAGGTTGCGCAGATAGCGCCGCTGGTTCCTGCGTAACCCGGATTGGTGAAAAGTTTCGCGTACATAAACTGCGTAAACTGTGGGTCCTGTTGTGCAAACCCGGCAAAACCGCTGAATGCAAGGACGAGGATCGTAAGACGTTTCTTCATATGGGTCTTATTTGGTTAAGAGCTGGATAGCTTTTAGTAAGGCATATAGTTCGCTAAAGTACTGAATTATATATTCAAAACAAATTTTTTTAACAGGTAAGAGTTAAAGAAATGATAAATCAACTGAGTTTTAGAAATGTTTGCCACCAGCGGTCGGGCATTTCTTCTTTACAGGCCAGTTCGTAATCGCTGTAAGTGCAGGGTACCAGATGATGCCGCTCATACTTCAACCGCTTGTTGGGAGGATAGGGCACTTCCATCCACCAACGGTCTGATTTTGAGCTTTTAAAAAACACGATCTCGTGTTTATGGTCTTTGACAAACACCCGGAATTTGGTATAATCTGCCTTTTCAGCAAACGGAAAATCTTTTTTCCGGTTGTAGAACCCGTCGATAAAATACCAGATCATTTGGGCAACCAGATGTGCCGTTTGTTTACCGGGGTCGAGTGCAGGGTTCATTTCATAGAACCCGATAGAACTGAGTTTGTCACTTATACCCGCATACCGGGCAATCTGGCAGGCTTCTTCACCGTAAAAACCATTCGGACTGGCATTGCCGCAACCCGGGGCATCCGAAGCACGCACCGCACTGAGGTCGAAGCTGAGTACATCGGCATTCCGGATGACCGGTTCAATATCCTCCATCCGGGCCCGGGCCTGGCCAAGGCGGTGCAGATCAAAGTTCAGTTTCTCCATCAGCTCAACCGAGCTCTGTTCCACAAAATAGGTTTGATAACCAATATTGCTGAAGTTAAAAAGGAAATTGGGCTGATGCAGGATGATCCTCCCGAGATACGAACGGGAGTCGAAATCGCTCTCGGCAGTGCCCAGATCGAAACAGGGGTCGACCGAAACCATGTTGATGGTTTGTTCCAGCTTTTCATAAGCCAGGTAATTGGCATACGCCAGGTCGTTGCTCCCCCCGATGATGATGGGAATGATATTTTGCGTGATCAGCGCTGACAAGACGTTGGAGAGCGCGAAATAGGAATCTTCTACAGAATGTCCTTTGGCAATATTGCCCAGATCGGCAATGTTGACCGCATAATTTCCACGCAGGAGTTTGTAGAGGTGGCTTCTGACCGCATCCGGAGCTTTTCCACAACCGGCATTGTTCACCGCCCTGCTGTCTTCCTCGATACCAATAACAGCCAACTGGATTCCTGTTGTATCCGGAAAACCGTTTGCTCCGGTATGGACACGGAACACTTTTGCTAGCGCAGAATCAGGCAGTGACTCTGAAGCCGAAAGTTCAGTAAGCGCTTGCGAAACCGGTTTAAAAAAGTCTGAAAGTTCCATATCGGCTGGATTTTATTGATAGGCTTACCCGTACAGTTACCAGTATAATGGCAATAGTATGCAAAAGATACAGTATTTTGGAATTGATGAAATTCGTTTGAATTATATGCTAGGTTCATTCACATCCTCCCAGGTATGAAACCCCACCTGAAGCGGGCCAAACGCAGGTTTTTATTTCAATATGCTATTTTGCTTTTTTGGCTGCCTTCTTCGCAGCCTTTTTCGGGGCTGCTTTCTTTACAGCCGCTTTTGCCGGCATCGCCTTTTTTACCGGGGCTTTTTTGGCTGCGGTTTTCTTTGCTGCTGCTTTAGGAGCCGGGGTTTTCTTCTCGATCACTGCCCGGGCCTTGTTGCCATAACCGGCCTTGTCGGCTATACCAAGGCAATCTTCCAGGGTCAGCGTGGTTGGCTCAGTGCCTTTAGGCAGTTTAAAATTGTTTTTTCCGATAGCCAAGTATGCCCCCCATCTTCCTTTGAGGATGTGCACTTCCGGGTTTTCGGGAAACGACTTGATGTATTTTTCAATGTCAGCAATGCGTTTGAGTTCAATGAGTTCACGACAGCGCTCGGCGCTGACAGTCATCGGATCATCTTCTTTGCGCAATGAAATAAACTTGCTATCGAACTTGATGTAAGGCCCGAAACGCCCGATGGCCACGATCATGTCTTTTTCCTCGAATTGTCCGGCAACCCTTGGCAGCTTAAATAGATCCAGCGCTTCGGCCAGGGTAATGCTCTCAAGCAACTGTCCTTTGCGCAAGCTGGCAAATTTCTTAACTTCATCATCGCTTTCGCCGATCTGTGCCAAGGGGCCAAAACGGCCGATACGCACATACAGGTTTTTTCCGCTCGCCGGATCCTTCCCTAGCAGGCGTTCGCCCGAAGCACGTTCGGATGTTTCGAGCGTTTTTTCAACGCTTTGGTGAAATGGTTTATAGAATTCTTTCAGCATCTGCTGCCAGCTGAGTTTTCCTTCGGCAACCGTATCAAATTCATCCTCTACTTTGGCAGTAAACTGGTAATCAAGCACTACCGGAAAATGAAGGATGAGAAAATCAGTCACGACCATGCCAATATCGGTTGGGAACATTTTTGATTTCTCTGCCCCGGTGCCTTCTTCGCGTTGCTCCTCCTGAATGGTTGAGTCTTTTAGAGAAAGTACCGCAAAGTTGCGACGTACCCCATCCCTGTCCTCCTTGATCACATATTCGCGTTTCTGAATGGTGCTGATGGTCGGGGCGTACGTAGACGGTCTTCCGATACCAAGTTCTTCGAGCTTTTTAACCAAACTGGCCTCGGTAAACCTTGCGGGGTGGTGTGTAAAACGTTGTGTTGCCGTGATTTCGTTCATTCCCAGCTTCTCCCCTGTTTTCAATGGAGGAAGCATTCCTTCCTGTTCCTCATCCGTATCCTCCTCATCCGATGATTCCAGATATACTTTCAGGAACCCATCAAACTTCAGGACTTCACCCTGGGCTACAAATTTCTCCTCCGCTTTTGATACACTGATGGTGGCAGTTGTCTTTTCGAGTTCGGCATCGGCCATTTGTGAGGCGATAGTACGTTTCCAGATCAGTTCATAAAGACGCTCCTCGTTGCGTTCGCCGGTAACGCTTTGGTTTTCGAGGTACGAAGGACGAATGGCTTCGTGTGCCTCCTGGGCCCCCTTAGATTTGGTTTTGTATTTACGTATATGGACGTATTTCTCACCGTAATTCTTCGAAATTTCGGTCTTGGCCTGTTCAATGGCAGTATCCGACAGGTTTACGGAGTCGGTACGCATGTAGGTTATTTTTCCGCTTTCGTACAGACGCTGTGCAACCGTCATGGTCTGGGCAACAGAAAAACCCAGCTTACGGCTGGCTTCCTGCTGCAGGGTAGAAGTGGTAAACGGAGCCGCCGGCGATTTCTTGGCTGGTTTGGTTTCCAGGTTCGAAATCGTAAAGTCCGACCCGATGCATTTTTCGAGAAATGTCCGGGCTTCCTCTATCCCCGTGAATTTTTTATTCAGCTCGGCTTTTAGTTCTTTACCTGCTGTACTGAAGAGGGCAGCCACTTTGAAAAAAGCAACCGATTTAAAATTCTGCACTTCACGTTCGCGTTCCACAATAAGCCTTACGGCAACCGATTGTACCCGTCCGGCCGAAAGCGATGGTTTTATTTTTTTCCAGAGTATGGGCGAAAGCTCAAAACCCACCAGCCGGTCGAGTATACGCCGGGCCTGCTGCGCATCAACCAGATGTTTATCGATGGTACGCGGGTTGGCAATAGCTGCCTGGATGGCATTCTTGGTAATTTCATGAAATACAATGCGCTTGGTGGTCTTGATATCGAGCCCCAGGGCTTCGGCCAGGTGCCAGGAGATGGCTTCACCCTCGCGGTCCTCATCCGTCGCCAGCCATACCGTGCCGGCTGATTTTGCTATCTTACGCAGTTCGCCTACTACTTTTTCCTTATCGGGAGAAATCTCGTAGGTGGGGATAAAATTATGCTCCAGGTCAACAGCAAGCCCTTTTTTGGCCAGGTCACGGATGTGACCAAAGCTGGAACGTACAACGAAATCCTCGCCCAAAAAGCCTTCAATGGTTTTTGCTTTGGCTGGGGACTCGACAATGACTAGGTTTTTGGCCATCAGTAATCAGTTAATTTGCGTATAAAGCCCCGGATCCGGGTTAAAAACAATACAATTTCCAGAACGCGGCTTTCGGGACGCAAAGAAAAGCAAAGAATTTTGAAATAACCAAATCAAAAATCATCGGGCTTTTGCATATATATATTTCATATATATATAATTTTTGAAAGTTTTACATTTTCGTGAAAATAAATTTCAGATCAAGGGTGCGAATCAGATCGATGACTTCGAAAAGAGTTCTATTTTATCCTAAATAAATGAAAAAACAGACGTTTTTCACACATTTATCTCAAAATACCGACATTTGCAGTCTAAATCACTACCCTCCCGATTCAGCCATGTCCATCACCCTTTTCATTAGCCCTCTTGGGTATGTAAGCATTACCGAATAGAACACAGATTATTAGGATGAATATGATCTGCTATTATTTGCTAACAGACTCACAATCAGCGCAAATCATGATCATCTTAACAATCTGCGCATGTCCGCTTCAGGTTTCGAACGTTCAAGGATGGAACCGAAAAAGATACTATTACGCATTCTGGAGGCATGCAACGATCTTGATCTTAGACTTAAAGTGCGTGATAACAAAAGCCAACTCTTTCGTTTCTTTTTGTCAACATGTTGATTCCCATTAAAATACCTCTAAAAGTGATAAATTGCAACTGGAATACAGCATACTGCAACCGAAATTCAGCGTGCTTCAATTGAAAAACAACCTTTTTCAATTGAAAAACATCCTCTTTCAATTGAAATACAACCTGCTTCAATTGAAATACTGCCTGCTTCAATTGAAATACAACCTTTTTCAATTGAAATACAACCTGCTTCAATTGAAATACAACCTGCTTCAATTGAAAAACATCCTTTTTCAATTGAAATACTGTCTGGTTCAATTGAAAAACATCCTCTTTCAATTGAAATACAACCTTTTTCAATTGAAATACAACCTGCTTCAATTGAAAAACATCCTCTTTCAATTGAAATACAACCTGCTTCAATTGAAATACAACCTGCTTCAATTGAAAAACAACCTTTTTCAATTGAAATACAACGTGCGACAACCTACCGCAACTGAAATACGACGTGTTGCAACTGATATGCGACTTGGTTCATTTCGAATGCCATTTTGTCAGTCGCTCCGCTTTCCCTATCTTTGCCATCCTTGAAAAGAACAATGGAAAACAAACTAATTGACGAAGCGAGACAAGGTGATGCCCTGGTCGTGACAGGAACACAAAAACCGGGCAGCCGAAAAATGTATATCGAGAGCTATGGCTGCGCGATGAATTTTTCGGACAGCGAAATCGTTGCATCGGTTCTGACCGACAAGGGTTTTGTAACTACCAGCGATTATAAAGAAGCCGATCTGATTCTTATAAATACCTGTGCCATACGCGACAATGCCGAGCAAAAAGTCCGCAACCGTTTAAAAGAATACAATATAGAAAAACGCAAAAAACCATCGCTCATGATCGGTGTCATGGGTTGTATGGCAGAGCGTTTGAAAGAAAAGTTTCTGGAAGAGGAAAAAATAGTGGACATCGTGGTAGGGCCCGACTCTTACCGCAGCCTGCCTTCGCTCATCGAAACCGTTGAAGGCGGACAGAAAGCCGTAAATGTATTGCTTTCGAGAGACGAGACCTATGCCGATATCAACCCTGTGCGGCTTGGAGGCAATGGCATCAGCGCCTTTATCAGCATTACCAGAGGGTGCGACAATATGTGTTCGTTTTGTGTGGTGCCGTTTACCCGCGGACGCGAACGCAGCCGCGATCCTGAAAGCATTGTCAGCGAAGCCCGGCTCTTGTTTGATCAGGGCTACCGGGAAGTAACACTCCTCGGCCAGAATGTTGATTCTTACCAGTGGACCGGAGGCGGTTTAAAAAAAGACAACCCATCGCCCGATGTATTGGCCCAGGCCACCACGTTTGCACAACTGCTCGAAAAAGTGGCATTGGTAAATCCACTGCTGCGTATCCGTTTCAGCACCTCCCACCCCAAAGACATGAACGACGAGGTGCTGTATACCATGGCCCGTTATGAAAACATTTGCGACTATATACACCTTCCGGTGCAAAGCGGAAATACCCGTTTGCTGGAAATGATGAACCGGGGCTATACACGCGAGTGGTATATGGAACGCATCAACGCGATACGCCGTATCATCCCGCATTGCGGAATATCCACCGACATTATTACCGGTTTTTGCAGCGAGACCGACGAAGAGCATAAGGACACCATATCCCTGATGGAGTGGGCCCAGTATGATTTCTCCTATATGTTTGCCTACAGCGAGCGCCCTAAAACCCTTGCCGAACGCAAATACAAAGACGATGTACCCGAAGAAACCAAGAAACAACGTCTCTACGAAGTGGTTGCCCTGCAACAAAAACTTTCGGGAGCGCGTACAAAGCTTGGTTTGGGTAAAGTACACCGGGTATTGGTGGAAGGCATCTCCAAAAAGTCGGACGAAATGCTTTCAGGAAGAAATTCACAGAATACCGTAGTTGTTTTTCCTAAAGGAGAATTTAAGAAGGGAGATTATGTGAACGTGCTGGCAGAACGGTGTACGGTAGCTACCTTGATTGGGAGCGTCGTGTAGCAAGAATAAGCGCTCACTTTGTCCAGGCCATAAAACTAGCAATGAAGCATGGGGGATGAGCCGGACCGAACTAAATACGACCATCATCAACTACCTGATGCCTGATGAGCCCAGGCTGATCGGGATATTCGGGTAGTATGCGCGGAATGAACAGAGGGCGGACAGCGATCTGGATAGTCTGATGGACCTAAAAAAGAAAATTTCATTACTTGAGTTTGTGCGGATTCAGTTTGATTTGCTTGGTCGGCTTGGAGTTGAACTAGATTTGATCACGCTCAGGGCCAGGAAGAACAATACCTGTATTGAAGAAGTAAACAAAGATTTGAAAATCATTTACCGGGAGTGAAAAGCGAAAACTGTAGTTGGAGCATCTCGTTTCCACAGCTACACAGATCGGGGTGTAGATCCAATTCGGGGGGGGGCAGCACAAACCAGGACAGCGCATCCGGAAATACCCCGAAGGAATTTGACGGAATGAGAGATGTACTTCTAAATGATTCTATAAATGTTGATCCGAGGATGGTGTGTAAGATAGCTTCACCAGACGTACCTGATCTTCTTTTAAAAATTCAAGCATTACTAAAATGACCATACAAGACATAAAACTGCGTTTCGGGATTATCGGCTCCTCTCCTGCCCTGGAGCGCGATATAGACATTGCCATGCAGGTGGCACCAACCGATCTGAGTGTGCTCATCACCGGCGAAAGCGGAACGGGCAAAGAGGTATTCCCCCAGATCATACACCAGCTCAGCGCGCGCAAACACGGCCCTTACATTGCCGTAAACTGCGGGGCCATACCCGAAGGCACCATAGACAGCGAGCTTTTTGGTCATGAAAAAGGATCGTTTACCGGAGCCCACGAAGCGCGCAAAGGATATTTCGAAGGGGTGAACGGGGGCAGCATCTTTCTGGATGAAGTGGCCGAAATGCCCATCGCCACCCAAGCGCGTTTGCTCCGGGTGCTCGAATCGGGCGAATTTATGAAAGTAGGCTCATCCAAAGTCCTCAAAACCGATGTGCGCATCATTGCAGCAACGAATGTAAACATCCAACAGGCCATCGAAAAAGGAAAATTCAGGGAAGACCTGTACTACCGCCTGAATACAGTGCCTATCCTTGTGCCCCCGCTTCGTGACCGGAAACAGGATATTCATCTGCTCTTCCGTAAATTCGCCACCGATTTTGCGGCCAAATACCGCATGCCTGTCGTAAAATTAGATCCCGAAGCAGAGGGCCTTCTGACCGATTATTACTGGCAGGGCAATGTGCGTCAGCTTAAAAACATTACCGAGCAGATTTCGGTCATCGAAAAAGCCCGGGAGATCAATGCTTCTACCCTGCTGAAATACCTCCCACAACATTCGGCCAGCACCCTGCCTATGGTCATCAAAGGAGACGGACAGGGGGCTGATTTTTCAGAACGCGATATCCTGTACAAGGTGCTCTTTGACATGAAGAAAGACCTGACCGATCTTAAAAAGGTGGTGCTCGGCCTGGTGGATAACAACCCAGGCCAGAACCGTGGCTTTGAGCCCGAAAACGAACAGATTATCAAGAAAATTTATCAGGAAATAGGCGGAGAACATACGCCCATACGGTTAGACTATGCACAGCCCCCCTCGCACAAAACGAAGCAACACCAACCGGTGGCTGTGGAGCCCCAGACGCATGTATTGGTCGAAGAGCCCTCTCTTTCGCTGCATGAAGTGGAGCAGGAAATGATCAAGAAAGCCTTGATCAAACACGAAGGAAAACGTAAAAACGCCGCACAGGAGCTCGGCATTTCGGAACGAACTTTGTACAGGAAGCTCCATGAATATGGATTGGATGGGCCCGAAAAATAAACCGGCTACTAACTATTAAGACCAGCACTCAAATTGAAAAAGAGAAGTATCCCTATTTTGTTCTTCACGCTCCTTTTGCTCAGCGGTTGCAAAATGCATTATGATATGAGCGGTGTTGTGCTGGGCGATGCAAAGACCGTGTCGGTCGAGTATTTCCTGAACAACACCCCTCTTACCAAACCAACCTATTGCGCAAGCCTCACCGAAGCCTTAAAAGATATTGTGACCTCCCAGACAGCGCTCAATCTGGGCTCCCGTGGAGCAGATCTTCAATTCGAAGGCCAGGTAACGGCTTATTCGGTCACGCCGATAGCCATCTCGAGCGGTACCGATATAGCGGCCCAGAACAGGCTCTCCATCACGGTAAATGTAAAGTTCACAAATACAAAAAACGAAAAAGCAAATTTCGAACAACCCTTTACCCGGTATGCCGATTTCCCGAGCTCAAACGCTATAAATGCTGTAGAAGACGCACTTATCAAAACCATAAACGATCAACTGGTTCAGGACATTTTTAATAAAGCACTGATCAACTGGTAATATGAACAGAGCACTGTTTACCTCTTTCTTAAAGAATCCATCGTCGCTCACTGCCGAAAATTCGAAGCAGCTGGCCGAAGTGTTGAAAGAATTTCCATATTGCCAGACCGCACAGCTGCTGTTTGTAAAAGGCCTGCATCTTCAAAAAAGCATTCATTACAACAATCAACTGAAGCTGGCTGCTGCCTATACAACCGACAGAACGCTCCTCTATACGCTCATCACAACCGATAAAGAGACCCTGTCACCAAAACCAGGGATCAGCGGATCCAAACCAAACGAGAACCAGGAACAACTGATCCGGAACCTCGAACTTCCGGTGCCTGCAATTGAAAAACAGCCAACTATCAACGAGGTGGTTTCAACGCCAACTGACAAGGAATCGTTGAAGGAAGAAGCATTGGTTGCAGAGCCGGCCGCGCAAAAGGCGCCAAGCCCACAGATACAATCAGCTCAGGAAATCCTCGAAGCGCGTCTGAAAGAGATAAACGAGCAATCGGCCAAAGACAAGACACCTGCAACAAATATCCCGCTGCTGACTACAACAGCGCCACCTGAAATTAAGCAAGAGACGAAGGCAGAAACACCCGTATTACTTGTTCCAATACCCAGGACAGAACCGGCTGATGAGGTCGTACGTCTTCCAGCCCTAAATCCGTCAAAAGAAGTTCCAGTTTTGGGGCCGGATTCAATAGCGGCTGGGGAGGCCGACAAAACAGAAGTTCAAGCCGAAAAAAACAGGGAAAGCAACAACAATCAAATCCCACATCGTAAAGCAAGCCCTGTGCCTGAACCCGAGAACCTGGTTGAGCCAGTGAATACCGATGACACCCTGAAGACGGTGAAAGATATAGAAATCCTGACCGATGCATATCTCTCGAGCGCCATTGATGCCTCCTTACAACTAGAGGTAGAAAATCAGGATCAGCCCGTTGCCCAGATTCTTGAAGCCGAAGAGCCTACACCTGATACGCCAGGTGCGGAACTAAGTTTTACACAATGGCTAAAACGGGCTTCTAAAACCAAATCTGATACAGAACCCGCTAAGCAAGAACCACTTAAGGAGGAGAAAAAGGTAAAACAATCAGCCCTGATCGAAAAATTCATTACCGAAGAACCACGTATCACCAAACCGCAAAAGGAGTTTTACAGCCCGGTAAATATGGCACGTCAAAGCGTGGTCGAAGATCCTGATTTTGTGACCGAGACACTGGCCGGAATTTATGCCAAACAGGGTAATAAGGCAAAGGCCATCATGGCCTATCAAACTTTGTGTTTGAAATATCCGGAAAAAAAGCTTTACTTTGCCTCCCTTATTGAAAAACTGGAGACAGAAGGCTGAAAATAAGGATCGAAACACTGAATTATAACTGACAATTACTAAGTACGAATATTCTAAAAAGAACGCATTAAAATGGGAACCGTAATCACTGCATTTATCATCCTGGTCTGCATACTTTTAATTATTGTAGTTCTGATCCAGAATTCAAAAGGAGGAGGTCTTTCGTCTCAGTTCGCAGGTTCTAACCAGATAATGGGTGTACGTCGTACCGCCGATTTTCTGGAAAAAGCCACCTATTCACTTGCAATAGCCCTGCTCGTCCTGAGTCTGCTTTCGTCTGCCAATATCAACAAGAGTGGCACGACTACCGAAACACCTACAGCAACAACATCGGAGGTAAAACAAAAACAACAGGAAAACCCGGTAAACATCGGAAAAGATGTACAGACCGGTATGCCCAAAGCAGCTCCTGCACCTCCCCAGGCCAAGAAAAAATAAGGATACGCGGCCCCAAAGCAGGGAACAGATGTCAGGATGTCACGTACATTCTGACATTTTTTTTTGAATTCGGGTTCCTGCCTGTAATATTGTCCCAATTGAGTTTCAGAACCACTTTGGCATGGAAAATGACCGTGCCGGATGCCACTTAAATTTTGTAAACCTCTAAATAAACAAAACATGTCAAAAGTAAGTATCAAACCCATTGCAGGCACTCAGAACAGAGTTGTCGTTGAAGCTGCTCCGGCAGAAGAAAAAACAGCCGGAGGACTTATCATCCCCGACACAGCCAAAGAAAAACCCCAGAAAGGGAAAGTGATTTCAATCAGTGAAATCGACGAAAAGGGCAACAAACCGGCAGTTAAGGTTGGCGATGTTGTGCTTTATGGCAAATACGCTGGCACAGAGGTTACCCTCGAAGGCAAGGAATACCTGATCATGCGCGAAAGCGACATTTTTGCAGTCATTTAATACCTGGGGGCTGTTGCTCCGGTTCGTATGAACTATTATAACAAACGTATTTAAACCCAATTAACTACCTAATAAAAACAAAAAATGGCTAAAGATATCATGTTCGACATTGAAGCACGCGACCTTTTGAAAAAAGGCGTTGATGCTTTGGCTAATGCTGTAAAAGTTACACTCGGTCCGAAAGGCCGTAATGTAATTATCGATAAAAAATTCGGAGCTCCATCCATCACCAAAGACGGAGTTACAGTAGCTAAAGAAATAGAATTGAAGAACCCGATCGAAAACATGGGCGCCCAGATGCTGAAAGAAGTTGCTTCTAAAACTGCAGATATCGCAGGTGATGGAACAACAACGGCAACCGTACTTGCCCAGGCTATCGTTACAGGTGGTTTAAAAAATGTTGCCGCAGGCGCCAATCCAATGGACCTGAAACGCGGAATCGACAAGGCTGTAATTGCCGTTGTTGAAGATCTCCGGAAACAAAGTAAAAAAGTTGGTGAAGACAGCAGCAAAATTGAACAGGTTGCCACCATTTCGTCGAACAACGACCACAGCATCGGAAAACTGATTGCCGATGCAATGGCAAAGGTGAAGAAAGAAGGTGTCATCACTGTGGAAGAAGCAAAAGGTACCGAAACAGAAGTGAAAATCGTGGAAGGTATGCAATTCGACCGCGGTTATATCTCTCCTTATTTCGTGACGGATGCCGACAAAATGGAAGCTGTTTTCGAAAATCCACATGTCCTGATTTACGACAAGAAGATTTCCAACATGAAGGAACTTCTTCCTGTGCTTGAAAAAGCTGTAGCTACCGGCAAACCAATCATTATCATTGCTGAAGATGTTGACGGAGAAGCCCTCGCTACACTGGTTGTTAACCGTCTGCGTGGTTCACTCAAGATTGCAGCTGTGAAGGCCCCAGGCTTTGGCGACCGCAGAAAAGCAATGCTCGAAGACATCGCCATTCTAACTGGCGGAACCCTCATTTCTGAGGAAAGAGGTTTCAAACTCGAGAACGCTGACCTTTCTTACCTGGGTACAGCATCAAAAATCACTATCGACAAAGACAATACAACGATAGTAGGCGGAGCCGGTAAAAAAGCTGACATCACCGCACGCGTAAACAATATCAAGGCCCAGATCGAAACAAGCACTTCTGATTACGACAAAGAAAAACTTCAGGAGCGTCTTGCCAAACTGGCCGGCGGTGTTGCCGTTCTGTACATCGGCGCTGCTACCGAAGTTGAAATGAAAGAAAAGAAAGACCGTGTCGACGATGCACTTCATGCTACACGTGCTGCGGTAGAAGAAGGTATCATCCCGGGCGGCGGAACAGCTTATATCCGTGCCATCGAATGTCTCGAAAAGCTGAAAGGCGCTAACGAAGATGAGAACACCGGAATTGCAATTGTGAAACGTGCCATCGAAGAACCCCTTCGTCAGATCGTTGCCAATGCAGGAGGCGAAGGCTCTATCATCGTTCAGCGTGTTCGTGAAGGCAAAGGCGACTTTGGTTACAATGCCCATACCGAAGTATTCGAAAAACTGTATGATGCAGGTGTCATCGACCCTACAAAGGTAGCCCGTGTGGCCCTCGAGAATGCGGCCTCTATTGCAGGTATGCTCCTCACGACCGAATGTGTGATCAGCGACATCCGCGAAGACAAACCAGCCATGCCACAAATGCCAGGCGGCATGGGCGGTGGAATGGACTACTAGTCTTTTTCAAATGCACTCTTAAAAAGGCCTTCCCTGTGGGAAGGCCTTTTTGGTTCCATCCTGACTATTCTGCACAACTGCTTTATCCCGCATTTTCATTAGAAGCAGGCATTCGCGCTCAAAAGGCCAACAGCACAACGAACCCGCTGGATAACCCATCCCGATGACTATCGGGACCGCGCAAATCCTAACACACTGTGCATTAGCGTACAAGCCTTCTAATGCACAATCTGGATTTATCAACTGGATCAAACAAAGTATCTTTGTCAAAATTGAGTACATGAGTCTTTTAGTTCGTATCGGTCTTTTCGGTTTAATCCTCGTCTTTATTATAACATCAGTTGTCGTATTGGTTGGTGGGCTTGCCATTTATTCTGCCCCGCTTGCAATACCATTTTCCGTCATGATATTGATCGGAATCAGTAATTCCAGAAGTCAGAAGAAATAGACCTCCTTCCACGACTGCACAGCCGGGCATTCAGGGTACAGTTACTGAGCGTATTCAAACGCAAAAAAGTCAGTTTGGCCTTCTTTCCTTCATCCGAACCCGCTTCTTTTTAATCTTTTCTTCTTATTTTCAGAAAGGCTTAGGTTCACATTATTGATTTTCATACATTTACTAGTCATTTTGAGGGAACGAACCCAGATAAGTTAAACGCATCGCTTCGTTTATAGTCTCAAATCGATCGACGGAGTAAACCAAAAAATCAGATTCACAAACATGAAAAGCAGAACCACCCTCAAGCTCATCCAGGGATGCATGATCCTTGCAGTTACAAGTCTCATTCTAGGCGGATGTAAAAAAGCAACCCCAACTACCGACAGTGAAACTACCTCCTCAAACGAGAATGCTTTTGCACAGTCACGCTTCAATGAGAGCGGAAGCATCTCCGACCAGGCCGCATCAGGAAGCCTGAGTTCTTACAGGCTGGCTCCCGGAGCAGGTACCGGAAGCCTCCTCAGCGCTTGCGCCACCCTGACCTTTGATACCATTAACCACAGCAATCCCGACACCATCATCATCAACTTTGGAACGACCAACTGTCTGTGCAGCGATCTGCGTTACCGTCGGGGTATCATTTACGTGACTTATACCAAACCTCATTACTGGGATTCACTCGACGTGATTACACTTTCATTTAGTAATTATTATGTGAATGACTATGGCATTTCTGGGGTAAAGACGATGACCAACGAGGGCCGGATCAATGGTCAATCAACCTATAACTCCACCGTTACCAACGGTATGATCACCAAACCTGCCAACTCTGGCGGAGGATCATATACCTACAATGAAAACATTACGCGCAAATGGACCGCTGGAGAAAGCACCCCCTTAATCTGGTTTGATGATGTATTCCAATATACCGGCAGCTCGAACGGGGTGAGCTCTACCGGATCTGGTTATACGGCAACCATTACCAATCCATTGGTTTATAAGCTTGACTGCCCCGAATGGATTGTTCAGGGAACAATAGATTTTACTCCAATCGGAAAAGCAACTCGTGTGATTGACTTCGGAACGGGCAACTGCGATAATATCTGCACAGTAACCATCAGCGGCACGGTCTATACACTCTATATGTGGTAGTACCATTTTAGAAGTACGAAAAAGATCCGCCCTGGTAAAGGGCGGATCTTTTTTTGCCTCCCTGGGAGGTTCTTTTGCCCGATCTCAGGTCAGAAAAATATTTTTTATTTGATCAAAATTTCCAGGAAATTTCTGTTTTATGTTTTGATAAGAGCCTTCAGAACTGAATACAAAAATATAGGTGCTTCTTTTGCTCCCGTAAATCCGGTCGGATTCTGCCACGACCAAATGATCATACTTTCTGAAAAGATTTGAGACAGGATCTCTCACAGCCTTACTTTCAAACGGGGCTGTCTCTGTTTCCGGGACCAAGCTTTGTGCTGTAAAAGCTATGCCGAGTCTGTTTTTTTCTTCTTCGTCGAGCGACTTGTATTCAGATGCCGACATACAGATAATATTTACATTCTTCATCGTTTCTCAGAGGGGGTCTAGTTCAGAATAAATTTGTGGTAAGCTTACTTCCGGTTCGTTTGGATTCTCTTTCCTGTTCGTAATCAGTCTGGAGATGGTATATGCCTCCATGAGCGCTTCATCAAAAGGCAACAAGAGTTGTTTTATTTTTTCTTTGGAGAGGCCTGGATCAATCCATTCCTTTTCTGCCTTTTCAGGCAGGATCAGCGGCATTCGCCTCTTGTCGTTGTGGATCTTTGCCATGAGCGGGTTTGCCTCGGTGGTGACAATCGAGAAGCCGGTAAGTATTTCACCGGTTTCCCTATTCACCCATTCATCATACAAACAACCCAGGGCGAAAGGCTCCTTGCTTTTGAGGTGAATATAGTAAGGGTATTTTTTTTTATTAAAGGTTCTCCACTCGTAGAATCCCGTTATAGGAAGCAGACATCGTTTGGCTACGATGGATCTGAAAGATGGTTTTTCGAAAATCGTTTCGGCGCGCGCATTCAATGTAAAATCCTGGAGTTCTTTGGCTTGCTTTTCATCCTTACACCAGGGAGGTACAAGCCCCCAATGCATGAACTTGACAGGGTCTTCTTCATCCTGAACAATCACAGGCAGGACAGGATGAAGAAACCCATTCGCCAGATGAATATCCAGATCCAACTCTCCGGAGATCTCTTTTTTCCGCCCTTTAAAATATGCCTCGTACTTCTTCAGGGCCAACGCCTTGGCTTCCACATTATAGCACATAACCGAGCTTTATTGAAAACTGCCAGGATACCCCTGGGATGAATACGTGTATGTGTATGATTTAGCGGGAAAGGTAGAGAAATGATGAGAAACCTACAAATAGAAGATTGAGACCTGTACCAAAATAATAAGTTCAATCAACTCTTGTATAGACCTAACTATAATGTATCGGAATTGGAATAACACCCGTTGATGAAAGCCTTAGCGACCCGTCTTCAACAACCGAGGTTTGCCTTGTGCGACCTCAATCAGCTCATTGCCAAAATTTACCGTCGAAAAATGCAAAACGGTGGATACAAGGCCCTCCTGATCGGGATAATTAACCCTGTTACCCAATTCAATCAGGTTAAGGAGTAGCTGTTTCTGAATGTTTACCGGAAGGCCGGAAAGGAGAGGAAGCAGTCCGAACAAGGCGGCAATATAGTTTTCATATTCATCCAGGTAGAAAGCCATGAGTGTGATCATAGACTCGCGATAGCCGGAGAGACTCTGTCGGTCTGCTCCTGAATACTCACAAAATGGGCTCAACAGGTGTTTAAAGTAGAGTTTTGTCAGACCAGGCTTTATCATGCAAAGACACTCGATTTTAGAAAAGATTACGTTTGTTGCGTACTGCACGATTCGTTCCTGCATTTCTGGAAACTCCTTCCTAAAATGGCTGGTATCGGTAAGAGAAAAATTTGGAAAGGAGTGACCTGCACTTATATACAGAAGTAATTTTCCACCCTCTTTACAGACAAGTTCACCCTCACCACAGGCGTAATAAACCCTACAACAGTTTAATGATTGTTCGTAACAACAAGCAATCATTACCGGCATATTTTCATTTGCCAGACAATTTGCCAATCCAATTGCCGTTCGAAGCTTCTGAAGTGCGACATGATAGTCCCCCGAAGCATAGTAGAAATAGGCACGAACCGAAAAATAAAGCGATTCCAGACCAATCATCACCGGAACGGGCAGATCGGCAGGATTCTGATCGATACAATCGATCCAGAATTTAGCTTGCTCCAGATTACCAGCCCTGACATTCGTCAATACATTTTCATACCGCTCAAAAAGCCCAGGGAACAGTACCTGATCGGCAGCCGGAAGTGAACGGGAAAACTCATCCCGGATAAAGTGAAACAGAGAGGTCGAGTCTATGTTTACAACCGGTACATGGGGCTTTGGATTTCGCAAAACGTGGTGGATTTGATCAATCTCTTTATGAAGCACGGCATTTTTCATGATGACGGTTTGTTGATGTGTAATTAAACGGTAATGTAAGTACTCACCTCTTTGGACCCGTGTGATATTGGCAAAACAACACCCAAATATGCACATCATCAATCCCGGCTGGTGCAGCCCGTGTATTGTACATTCAACGTATCGTGTATCTGGAGGGGTAACCCAAATCTTGCCTGGGGAGAACGGCAATGAAATTCGATCTTTCTTAAATGTTCATGCCTGGGTATAATGGTGCAAGACTTGTATAATTACGCAATCCGTATGTGTGTTATCAGATTCCACACATGCAACATCCTTTACTATTTTCCACAAAGAAAAGTCAATTCAAGGCCTTCCCCGAATATATTCGGCAAACACGTTGATCTTGATGGTGAACTCAGGATTTCAGAAGGTCAACCGCAGAACCCGGCTCGTTTCTTTAAACCCAGCTCTCTCCCACGCTACAGCGCCCAGGTGTTCCAGCACGGCTTATTCAATTCACCGCCACTTTCCTCTTCCACCTCTCACCTGTTATCAAATCTCCCGGGTTGACACGGCGCCCCAATACAGCCCTCCTGACAGGTATACTCTTTGTACCCTTTAAGAGTTGTGTATATACAACGACCAACCTGCCTGAAGCTGGCCAGACAACCTCCCGATACACACCAAGATTATCGGAACCCGCATTTCCGGATTCACCATCCTTCATTGATGAGAGCCTAACTCATCTGATACAGAATAGGAATAATACCGAGGGAACGGAGGGTAAGAAGATGCCCCTATAACATAACCCTTTCACAGCCACTTTAAGCCGAAAAAAATTATTTATGAGGCAAAGAAAGGGTTTAAGTTCTATTTTTGCGGTATGCAAATACAATTTCGGGCACTCATTTCAATGCTCCTCTTTCTTACGTTCTCTGCTCTTTGCTGTGCACAAAACACAGGAATACAGCGCCTGAAGCAAATCATCACCGCCGAAAAATCAGACACGGGCAAACTGCCCAATCTGAACAAATTGTCCTGGGAATATGTCAAATTGGGCATCAACGACAGCGCACTTCTTTTTGCCGATAAGGCTTTAGCGCTCAGCAAGGCTATCTTGCAAAAAGATTCAACAGGAAAGACAAAGCTTTGTGCGGTCAGAAACGCTGGCACTTCCTTATGCACCATTGGTATTATCAATACCCGACAGGGAAAATATCCCGAAGCGGCTAAAAATCTACAGCTTTCGCTTCAGATTCGTAACGAGGCAGGTGATAAAAGAGGCATTGCAGCCTGTTATAATAACCTGGGCCTGCTGGCCAAGGAACAGGGCAATTATCCCGAAGCGTTGAAAGATTATCTTGAATCGCTTACCGCACGCGAGGCCATTGGCGATGAGCTTGGCATTGCCGAATGCAATAACAATATCGGTTCGATCTATTTTTTTCAGGGCAATCATGCCGAGGCCTTGAAATACTATATGTCTGATCTGAAAATCAGGGAAGCCCTGGGCGACACTTCGGGTCTGGCAGGAACCTACAACAACCTG
>Ga0206851_1057_pt1 | contig 33863 bp, 29 predicted proteins | sample Alteio_BWOrgCont_13_FD_152904 | JGI IMG/M metagenome (GOLD analysis project Ga0206851, IMG submission 152904) | Enriched cells from forest soil in Barre Woods Harvard Forest LTER site, Petersham, Massachusetts, United States -... | ecosystem: Environmental > Terrestrial > Soil > Temperate forest >... | reverse complement strand
GATGATATCGGGGGGCTGGAGGTTCCTGAAACTCTCGGTGATGGAGTATACCTGTCGTCCGGCCATCACCAGGAGAAGAACCAGGGCCGCGGTAACCAGACGACTGATCCAGGGTTTCCGGGATCTGAAATAGGCTATGCTACCCGTTACGGCCAACACCGCAAGGATACTCAAACCCGTTAGCGATTCGAGTAAACAAAGAAAAACAACAAACCAGCCTATAAGCAATACACAAAAAAATTTCTGATAGACTGAGACAAGATCAAGCAAAAAATACCCCAGCATGCCAATACTCAGACAAATCATGAGGCTCAGCCGGATGTGCGAAATGAACAAAGAAATATCGCGTATGTCATGCACCTGGAAATGCGGGATGATACCCGAAAGGACTGTTGAACTGATCAGCGTAGATACCAGCACGCCGGCAATAAAAAAGGAGCAGAAGATCTGGAAATAGCGGGGCGACAACCGTGGTGTAGTTGAAAAGATAAACGGAAACACAAGCAGGGGTATTTTTATCCGCAGATCATCCAGGCCAAAGCCCTGATCCCTTGTCCAGGCCATGCCGAGCAGATGGAGTAAATAAACGGATGAGAGAAGGACTGCGGTTTTGTTCGCCAGAAATGTTTTCAGCCTGGCCGTATACCCGGGTTGAACCAACCAGTTGCCTCCAAGCAGCATGATGGCCATGCTTGCCACAGGCCCCGAAAAGAGCATGCCCAGTGCCAGGAAGATTAGCCCGGCAAGGTATATCTTTTTGTGCAGGGCTTCGCGCTGGGGTGAGATCATGCTCTTACAATCAATATACCCGTTCTTAACCACGTTAAGGACCCGGTAGCTATCGGGAGTATCTGAGAAAGCGGCTTAGAACGGATTATGCCGGGGCGTGCTGTCCTTATACTCATGTTCTTTCGGTGTAAAACCCCGTTTAATCCTCGTTATCTTGTTTTGGCTTGTCTTTTTTGGCAAGTGAAGTCAGGATGTCTTTGTATTTTCCGGGAGCAGAAAGAACATCCAGTGCAGAAAGCACTTCGGGGTCATCTTTCAGGGTTGCCATGATCCGGCCCTTTTGGAAATAATAGCGGCTTACGATTTCTTCTTCCAAGAAGCTCCGGAGTTCTGTTTTGTTCTTGTTCAGATCATCCTTTTTATTGTGTTTGATTTTCAATTTCAAGGCATCGTATTCAGGCTTTACGTCGTCAAAATATTTTTCTTTTTCTGCAATGCCTTTCAAATCGTCCAGGGTTTTTTCACTCTTTGAAGTGTAGTCATAATCCTTGTCGGACAGGAATTTTACGAAATCGTCAAATTCATCGTCCTTCAAACGGAACTTCAACCCGTTTCCTTCTATGGCAGGATGCATGGCTTTATACCGCGACGCATAATCAAAAACCAGATTTTTATTGAGCAGGCTTACCACAATGTTGCTTGTTTTTTCTGGTTTTAAATGTACATCGGGACTGATGCCCAGGCCATCGTAAACCGTACGTCCATTTTTGGTCCTGAAGGCTGTAATGAGCGAATCAGGCACTTTGTGCACCTTGCCGTCATCATCGCGGTGTGTATAATCCAGGGCCTGGATGCAACGTCCGCTGGGTATGTAATATTTGGCAACGGTAACTTTTAGCTGACAGTTGTATGAAAGCGGGCGGGTTTGCTGGACAAGCCCTTTGCCGTACGATCGTTGGCCTATAATCACAGCCCTGTCGAGGTCTTGCAGCGAGCCGGCTACGATTTCGGAAGCCGAAGCCGAGCCCCGGTTTACAAGCACTACAATGGGTATTTCCAGATCAAGCGGAGGGTTCAGTGTTTTGTGCGATTTGTCCCACTCCTTCACTTTACCCCGGGTACTCACAACTTCCTGGCCCTTTTCAACAAAGATGTTTACGATGTCTACCGCTTCTTTGAGCAAGCCGCCCGGGTTTCCGCGCAGGTCAAGAACAATGGATTTAAGGTTTTTGTCTTTTTTGAGTTCCACCAGCGCATCTTTCACTTCTTTGGCTGCGTCTTCTGTAAAACCGGTGAGTTTGATGTATCCAACCGTTTCGTTCAGCATGCCGGAGTAGGGCACACTTTTTACTTTTATCTCCTCGCGGGTCAGCACTTTTTCGAATGGTTTCTTCTCGCCCTCGCGTTCGATGAGCAGTTTTACTGAAGTGCCCGGTTGTCCTTTGAGGATCTTGCTGATGTCGTCGGTCTTCTTTCCCTTGGTGCTGATCCCATTGATTTCGAGCAGCACATCGCCTGCGCGCAGATCCGATTTCTGGGCTGGAAAGCCTTCATAGGGCTCGGAAACAATAATCTTATCGTCGTGCTGGAGGATGAGGGCGCCGACACCGCCGTACTGGCCGGTGGTCATATACCTGTAATCTTCGATATCCGATTCGGGTATATAATCGGTGTACGGATCCAACGATTCGAGCATACTGTCTATTCCCTTTTTCATCAGGTCGCCTGGTTTTATCTCATCCACGTAATAGATATTCAATTCCCGAAAAAGGGTAGCGAAAATGTCGAGGTTCTTGGAGACTTCAAAATAGTTGTCTACAAAACTGTAGGAGAGTAAGGCATAACCGCCAATGGCAGTTATGGCAAGTATGTAGCGGAAACGCTTCAATGTTTTTCTGAACATGGATTCGGATGTTTTATGGAACAGGGTCATAGCCATGACCACCCCAGGGGTGACAGGAACAAACTCTTTTGGCCGACAGCAGGCTTCCTTTTGCGGCCCCGTATTTGGTGATGGCGTCTATGCTGTATTGAGAGCAACTCGGAGAATACCTACAGCCTTTGGGCAGATAGGGTGAAATGGCATACTGATAAAAGCGTATCAGCCCCAGCAAGATAAACCTGAATAGTGCATCAATGAACTTCATCATGGGTGGACAAACCGCTATTGGCCATTTTTACTTCATGAACCAACCGTTGTAAAGTTACGATAATTTTCTTCTCGATTTCGGAGTATGGGCTTTCTTCTTTCGCGCTGTATATGCAAACAAACCGGAGCTTGAGGCCTGTTTCGGCAAGTGTCTGACGGAGCTCGTCCTGTTGGAGCCTGAATGCTTCTTTCATTCTTCTGCGGAGGAGGTTGCGGTGGACGGCTTTTTTAAAATTCCGCTTTGGGACCACAAACGCCGCTTGAAGCGCTTCCCCCTGCGGTTCTGTGCTAACAGGCATCTTCCAGGTGATGCGGAAAGGGTATTGGTTAAACGTCTTGCCATTCGTAAAAAGAGCGGCGAAAACACTCCGCCCCCGGAGTCTGTTTTCCCGGGGAAAGTGGTGTCCTGTTGTCATTGGAATGATGCTGGTTGATGCCTTATGAAGCGGTAGCGTGGAAACGGGGCGCGTAATTGGTTCTGGGCGCCGGGCCTGGAGCCTGCCCGTATCACCCAACCCAATTTGTCGGGCAGTAGCTGCTCCGTGATGCCGTGATGTTGGGGTACAACTTATTTCTTGTTCGCCTCCTTGATGTATTCTTCCAGCGCCATCGTCATCGATGGTGTGCCAGGTTTTGGGGCCTGTATGTTTACCTGCAAACCGGCATCTACCATGGCTTTTGCCGTAGTGGGCCCAAAGGCGGCAAGACGTGTCTTGTTTTGTTTGAACTTCGGAAAATTTTTGAACAGAGACGTGATCCCCGAAGGGCTGAAAAACACGATTACATCGTACGTCACATTATCCAGATCGCTCAGATCGCTGCAAACCGTTTTGTAAAGAATTGCCTTGGTGTATTGAATATTGTGTTTGTCGAGGATTTCAGGAATGTCCTCCTTGTGTATATCTGTGCAGGGGTATAAAAATTTTTCCTCCTTGTGTTTTTTGATGACGTCAATCAGATGCATGAATGTCTGTTTGCCATGGAAGATTTTACGTTTGCGGTATTGAACGTATTTCTGGAGATAAAAAGCGGTCGATTCAGAAATACAGAAGTATTTCATGGTATCGGGAACGGTAACACGCATTTCGCTGCACATCCTGAAATAATGGTCAACGGCATTGCGGCTGGTCATGATTACGGCCCCATGATCCATGATGTTTACCCGCTCCTTTCGGAAGTCCTTGGCAGGAACCCCTTCGACGTGTATAAATTCCCGGAAATCTATTTTGACCGTATATTTTTTGGCAAGATCAAAATAAGGCGATTTGTCGGTCTCAGGCTTCGGCTGTGTGACGAGAATGCTTTTTACTTTCAAAGTATGCTGGTCTTATTTGGTTTGAGTACTGAATTTTAACGGATCAAACAGCGGGTTCTTGAAAAATCCAGTCAGATTCGGTTGTAAAGCGCCGACCTCTCTTTATTCAACACCAGATCATGTACGCAATCTGATTCTTGTTACCTGTTTTGCGTATTCCTGCTTTTTAGAAACCTTTTTCTTTAAAAAATGACCGGTTTGGCCAAAACTGTATGAAACCGTACCGGCATTGCATTCACCACTTTTTTCAAATACCCGCCTTGTTAAGCCGATAATGGAAAAACAAATAGTTTTATGAAAACGATAAAAGGCAATAATTCAAGGGTGCAAAGATATAAAAATAAATAGATGAATGGCATTTTTGCGGTGGAAATGCCGATCTGAACCAAACGCAGGAGTCTGTATATTAATAACATAGCAAGGATGAACAGACCGGTGTAAATCGCGTAGCCGGTATTGAGCTGGCGTGCAAAGGCTATGAGCAGGACCAGCGGAAACATAATCAGACCGGCTACTTTGCCAAAAAGCAAGACCGTATAGACATACTCCGATCCGGCAGGTTTCATACTAAATGTAGTAGCAAGAAACCGTATGGTGCCGATTTTAACCAGATACGTGCCCAGGAGGAAGACAAGTGCGTAGAGATAGGTATGGATGCTCCGTGCTTTCGAAAATTGGTACAGAAACGTGGAATGCGAGAGATAGTCACAAGCCTGATAGGCAAAAAGGGGTAACACCAGCAAGGAGAGGATCAGCAACAAAAGCGAACTCCGGTTTGTAAATGCATATTCTTCGCGAAGCAGTTGGTTCATGGCCGAGGGTTTGATAAAGGCCGTAAACATCTGGTTCAGCTTTCGGGGGCTGTAAACCTTTACAATCACAAACAGGATGAACACCAGCATCAGGATCATGGCATAGATGCTGTCGAAACCGTGTGTCTTTAGTCTTGGAAGGGTATTGGGCGAAGCCGGCAATGAATGTCCGCTGAAGAAACTGGGTTCCTCTGCCGTGCCTGGTTTTGCTACGGAATCGGGTGTGACGGGATTTGCAGGTACTTTGTGAAGCATGAGCAGGGCAAAGGTACACGAAATAGGGATGTATGTTTTGTTTATTGATGGAGGTTGGTCGGGCTCTCCTTATACAGCCTCAGCGGAGAGACGAAAGGTCTTCCCGGACACGGATTTTGTCTGACCCGGATCGGATTATTTCATCCCGGGTTCGGATTGTGTTTATCCGGGATCGGGTGGTGTCTATCCGGGGTCGGATTGTGTCTTCCCGAGTTCGGGTTGTGTTTATCCGGGGCCGGATTGTGTTTTTCCGGGATCGGGTGGTGTCTATCCGGGTTCGGATTGTATCTGCCCGAGTTCGGGTTGTGTTTATCCGGGGTCGGATTGTGTTTTTCCGGGATCGGGTGGTGTCTATCCGGGTTCGGATTGTATCTGCCCGAGTTCGGGGCGTGTTTATCCGGGGTCGGATTGTGTTTTCCCGGGATCGGGTGGTGTCTATCCGCGGTCGGATCGTGTTTTTCCGGGATCGGGTGGTAAGTACACGAGGTCGGTGTGTGTGTGTGCCCGGGTTCGTGATGCCTCCGTTTGAGTTCGGATCATGTTTTTGACCTGGGCACAGGGCGATTCGTCGTCCGCTTAGGCATGAATGTTTGTGAGAACCCTCCGTGTGGGTGAGTTGTTCCGGTCGTCTTCCAAAAGGAATGTATGTCGCCCGAAAAAGAAGATTGTTTGGCAGAGGTTTTTTAAATCTGAGAAACATTAATAAACCTTCTGCTGCTCCACCTGGAGTATTTCGTATGTAGCTGCATCGTAGAGAAATGCCACCACATAACAATGTTTGTCGTTACAAGGAATGGTCAGAAACATCGAAGGAATGCTGTAAGAATAGGTTTTAGAAACCGTATCGCCAACAACGCTCGGGTGATGCGGGAGAGTCAAGGTATCGCCCCAGCCGCTGTGGTTGTTGTTGATGGCATCCCTAAGCACATAACGGTGCCAGTAATTGATAACCGTAGCATTTGGCAGCTGGGTGGAATCCTGATCCTTTTGAGGCGCCTGGATGCTGTCTTCAGTCAATAAGACAGTGAGGCGATACGTATTCGGGAGCGGGGAAACGGAAGTGGTGAGAACTTTTGTGCTGAGTGTACGGGTAGTTGAAGAGTATGTATTGGAGATGGTCAGGAATGCAGAGTCTTGTGTCATCAAACGTGAATTGACACTGCTGACCCAGTTCCCTGTTCCCAGAAAATAAACAGCAGGATTACCGATAAAAACACGGTCAACCATACCGCTGGGATATCCTGTGGCATCAGCATTCACAAAAAGGTTGTTGTAATTGTTCCCGGCAGTAGTCCTGAAATCCTGGGTAAACACGGTTCCCGAAGGTTGAGAAAGGCTTCCGATATGTACACCGATGGTGATTACCCGGCCTCCATTGGCCGTTCGCAGCCCATCTGCAATAATGCCTGCCGCAGGGCAATTTGTACATTGGGTGGCTGTATAATCTTCGAGCAGCACTTTTTTTACAAAACCAGTGCCTCCTCCCTGAATCACTTTGTTTTTTGGGTAAGGCATCGTCACATAATCACACGAACTCAGCATGCCGAGGGCGATGAGGAAAGAAAGAAAAAATACGTGTTTCATCCCGATTGTTTAATAGTGAAAGGTACATAAATTTCTGCATCTGTTAAAAGAAACAGGTCTTCTTCTTAGAAACTGCTGATCACTGTAAGGGTCAGCCCATTCGATGCCGGAACGGTGCGGCAAACCCCTCCAACGCAATAGATCCCCGCCCTTTGTTTTCCATAACTGAGCTGGATGCGGTTTGTGCCCCAGATATACCCCAGGGTTCCGTTGTAATAATGGATACGGTCGGCCGAAATGCTGTTGCCATAGTTCCACTGGTCGCTGGCAGCTACAAACATTTTGGGGGCTATGGTGAATTCAACGAGTCCCGACATCCAGCTTCCCATATCTTCTCGTGTATAGAGATGTTCGAGTTCAAAACGTATAGAAAGCGTGTCTGATATTTTGTAGACCAGATCGGTTACTCCGATCTGCGAGTAGATCATCGGTGTACCTGGTTCGCCCTGGATCACGGCTTTATTATAGACCTGGGAGGCATAGATGGCAATAAGCTTGAAGTTGGGCGAGAATTTTTTGTCGATCTCGATATTGAAATCCTCGAAATATTTTTGACCGAAACCGAAATAGCTTCTGTTTTTATACCCCATGCGTGAGCTGTCCTGGGCCGGTTTAAGCTGCATGGTATCCAGGCCAGAAACCGTTGAGAAGTTTACGAGCAGGTTTGTGCCATACTCACCTCCCAGGAGGGTGCCTTTCTTGATTTTGTAAGTCACCTCGGCTTCGTACCCAATTTCGCCGGTGGGTTGTGTGGCATCGGGATAAAAATTGAGCATGCTGTAGGTCTGCTGACGGGTAAGGCAGGGCAGGTAGTTTATTTCGAGGTTGTTGATCGTGGCATTGCGGTCTGATCTGAAATCCATATTGTCTATGCGTTTTCCGCTGAGCGAGATGCCAAGGCCTTTCTGACTATAACTGGCCGTAGCAAACAAGGCTTCGCCGGGTTTGTAAATAAAATCATTGGCTGCCGAAGGGTCGTTGATCTTATAGGCATACTCGCACTGGAAATTGACCTTGCCCCGGTGTATGTTGATGCGTTCAGACCAGGCCCCTACATTGAGCGGTACAATGTAGGTGCCGGTTCCGGCATCGGGTTGGTATTTGCTCACGAAACCGGAGCCGAGGATGATGTTTGTTCTTTTATCGGCCAGGGCGCTGAAAAATTCGTTGAGGTTTACTTCGGCGTCAAGTCCTCTAACGGTTCCCGGGCCATAGGTCATGAAGGTTCGCTGGGTTCCATAAATGCCTTTCAGATAAACACCTTTTCGGGGATTGAATTTTATACGTATGCCTTCCAGGGCATTGTCGTACCCCAAACCCCGGTCTTCATAAGTGCGCAAGATCAATCCGTTTCCGAATTGTTCGTAAAAACTGCCTACCGTAATCTGGAGTTTTTGGGTAGTATAGCTAATAAACCTGTAGAGTATGCCGCTGCCGGTATACCGGGGATCAAAACCTTGCAATGCGCTGAGGTAGGATTCATAACGCATCCCGGCCGAAAAGTTATCGCGTGTATAGTTTAGGTTCAGGAATGCATTCATCCCTGTTTTCTCGGGCACAACCGGGGCCTTTATACTCGAATCGGGATTGTAGTACTGCATGTCCATCTGAAAATTGCCATGAATTTCGCCCAGGTTTGCAGGCTGGTTCTGGGCATTTATCCCGACCGTCAACAAACAGGAGCATAAAACAAGGATGGAAAGTGTAAAAATGAGGTACGTTCTCTTCACAAAAATGTACGTTTAAAGATTTTAACTAATCTGTAAAAATGCAGTATCACCATTGGCAGGGCTGTATTCAGCAGGGCGCTGCAATTTTTTGTAGTTCTAAACGGGGCTTATTCTATCTTTTCGCCTTTTGCAACCTTTTTTAATATTTCAAGGAGTTTTGCTTCGCTGCCCTCGGTATAGTTGTTGTTTTGCCATACAATCTCGCCGTTTGCATTGAGGACAAATGTATGGGGCACATTGTTTACGTTGAGGGCGCGTTTAAAGTCGGAGTTTTCGTCGAGCAATACGGTATAATCCCAACCCTGTCCGTTTACATAGGGCGCTACTTTGCCGCTGTTGCGGGTATCGTCGATCGATACGGCATAGAGTTTTACTCCGGTTTGCTTGACCCAGACATCAAAGTTTTCGGCAATGCCGTTAAGTTCTTTTTTACAGGGTCCACACCAGGTGGCCCAGAATGAAATGATAATCGGTTTCCCGTCGTTTGCAATGCTTCGGGTATTGAATGCTTTTCCGTCCATGGTCTTGAGGTCGACAGCCGGTATTTTCTGGAGTTTTTGTTGAGCAAAGCCTGCCTGAACGGCCAGAAAGAGAAAGCTGAGTACGATGAATTTTTTCATGGTTCTGTTGTTAGTGCAGGAAAGGTACAATTATTAGTTTACTAAAGAAACCAGGGCAAGAAGCCGTAAATGAAAAAAGAGCAGTCTCCCTTTTCCGGGGAAGACTGCTCTTGTATAGGCATTAATTTATCTGATGATGTTTACTTTTTGAGAAACCATGTGGTTTCCGGCCATGATGTTGATGAAATAGATGCCTGTTGCCAAATCCTGTCCATCGAAATTAAGCGAGGTAGGTCCTGAAGGCAACATGCCTGGAGCTAATGTATGCACCAGTTTGCCCATGGCATTGTAAACCGTAACGGTAACAACATTCTGCTGTTTCAGGTTGAAACGGATGGTAGCATCGCCGTTGTTCGGGTTCGGGTACACAACCAGGTTGTTGACATCGCTGTATTCTTGAATACCGGCAAGTCCAGAAACTGCAGTATTCTCGCTCTGATAGATGTTCTTGGTGGCAGGATCCTGAACCCATACGGTGATGTGTACATTCGTCGAATCGTACAGGTAGGTTCCATGCTCATAACCCCAGGGGTGGTTTACAGTCCAGGTAAGGTTCAGGGTTTGTGTCTGGCCCGAAGTAAATGCAGTGAGTGTTGATCCGTTTGAAGTTGGGATCATCTCTTCAGCAACCTGTGGGAATACAGTCTGTGGGATCGATTCGGTGGTCTGGCTCAGTGCGTAGGTGATGGTATCGACCGTCATTGCACAAAAAGCTTTCAGACCGGCTGGCATTGTGCCAAAGGCCTTGATGTTTGCCTGGATTGCGAATTGTTTGGTACCCGGTGTATAAACCGCATTGAGGGTGATCTTGAGCGGTGATCCGATGGCTGCTTCTTTCTGGATCATCGGTACGCTTAAGCCGCCGAGACCTGGATAAACATCATTGGCTCCATCGAGTTTCGCATCCGGAACACCATTCACTCCATAGTACGTTACACGGGCAGCTACAAACAGCGGATCGGTGATCTTGTTCATATAATCAGTCCCGGGCCAGCTTACATGGTACCTCACGGCGCTGCAAATGGAGTTGGTCAAAGAAAGGGTAGAATCAAGGTGTGGGGTAGCTTCTGCACACGGATCGCAGGAGGCCTGGTTGAATTCCTCGAAGAGTGGTTTCTTGATCTGCAGGGAGTCAAGAACATCGAAGGTAACCGTGAGGGTATCGTTGGCATGGTTCTGATCCACACCGCCGTTTGGACTGTCGGCCCAGATCTTCATGGTGGTTAATCCAGAGGCTGCTGGCGACCATGGCATAGAAGATGTAATCGTAACTGCCGTATCGATTGGCATGGTCAAGCCGGTTAATGGTGAAGGCACTGCGGTTAAACCACTGACCTGATAGTTGAGGTTGCAACTGGTAACAGTAGTTGCTCCATAATTGTAAACGCTGGCAGCAACGTTGTAAGACGTGCCTTTTTGAAGGTAATAAGGCAGGTTTTGTGCAATGACACTCAGATCGAGCGAAAGAGGTTCATAAACATTCACATTGTCAATAGCCTCTCCATATTCCCAGCCTCCTCCGTCGTTGTACCTGAAAGCAAGCATCACACTTGCCATACCGGCGTAGGGTGTGAGGTCCTGGTAAACCGTATTCCAGGCTGCAGCTCCGGCAAGGGTCTGTAACACGGTCCAGGTTGTTCCTCCGTTGGTCGAAACTTCGAGGGTAGCGATTTCTGAAATACCCTGGTAATTACCCTGAAGATAAAACAAATCAAAACTCACACGAGGATGGATTGCCGTGCTGAGATTTATGACCGGGGTCATGAGCAGGTCGTCTGATTTATTGCAATTACAGGTATCGTCGTTGGTGGCAGCGAATTTGGTATGAGCAGGTATCGGAAAATTCTGGCTCGACAGTACGGTGTTGATATTAAACTTCCAACCTCCATCGGTGGCAAGGGTTGTTTGTGTCCAGCCTGTAGGAATAGAGGTTGAAGCCTCAAAATTCTGGAAGTAGTAAGATGTTTGACCGAATCCCGCAAAGGCCCCGGCAAGCAGCATACCTGATAGTATGATTTTTTTCATAGTTGATTGGGTTGATAGGTGATTGTTTGGAATGCTGAATTGAATATGATTGATGAAAGTAAACAATGTTTATCATACGCCCAAATAGCGCAGAAGAACAATCGTTATAAGTTTGAATAGTTCAAAGATAAATTTGAATCGGCATCACGCTGCATCAAATTCCGGCTATTCTTAGTATTTGAAAGAGATGATTATGGTAACTCTGTGAGTGTCAGCAATGAATGAGTCGTCAAGGAGGCCGAAAAGGGGGGGGTAAACAAAATACAGGATAAGCAGGGCTCACTCAAAAAGTCGGCAATCTAGTGGAGGACGAATCGCCCTGTGCGCTGGGGAGTCTCCCGCCGAAGGGCGGGACGAACTTCAAGATGGCTGGCGAGAAGCGATGGCCTGTGCTGAAAAGCCATCTTGAAGTTGGTCCGCGGGAGGCCTTTTTTGCGTTACTTTCCTGCCCCGCCCCTCAAGCTTCCTGCGCGTCGGCAGGCGGGGTTGGGCAAGCAAAAAGCGGCAAAGACCTGGCAGGTCTTTGAGCGGGCATGTGTGAAAGCAAAAATTCCTTTGAACACAACGTTCGTCCACGTACTGCTTGGTGCAAGGGTTTTGAGTGGAAACGGTATTTAGTTTTGCATCTCAAGGATGAAAAAGAGACATTAAGTGTTGATTGAGTGGTGTTTGAAGGTGTTTGAGTGAACCCTAAGTAAGGAGACAGGGAATAAAAAAAAGCCCCCTGCTGTCTGCAGGAGGCTTTTTTTAAGAGAGGCGCTTAACGAACGATTGTAATTTTTCGGGAAGCATGGATATTTCCTGAAGTCAGCTGTAGAAAATAAATGCCTTCAGCGAGTGATTCTCCATTGAACTCAACTGTATTTGCCCCGGTCTGGAACATTCCGGCATTGGTGCTGTACACAGCCTTGCCCAAAATGTTATAGAGCTGGATAACAACGTTTCCGGCCTGGCTCAGGTTGAAATCAACGTGCGTTGCAGTACTGAAAGGGTTTGGATATACGTTGAGCGAATTTGACATTTTGTTTTCGGCAATGCCCAAGGCAGAATTAGAAATGTTTACATCATCAATGTACATCACGTTTCCGCCCCCGGCGCCGATTGCCTTGAAACGAACGATCACGTTGTTCTTGCCTGCAAATGCATTCAGGCCTACCACATCTGTTCTCCACCCTGAAGCAGATGGCGTGAACGTGCCCATGGAATCCTGGGGCGCTGTTGCCAAACCGGCCCCGCCTTTACCATACACACGGGTCCAGGTGTTTGCGCAGTCGTCTGAAGCTTCAATTACAAGCGAATCTGACTCGGTTCTTGCCTGCGCGGAGGCTACACTGAAGAAAATCACTGCCGTAGATCCTGCGCTTAGGTTGGTGCTCGAACTGTAGAGGTATTCGGATGCTCCGGCAGGAACACGGGCCATGTTGATGGATGCACTGCCAAGGGCCAGATCGCCAACGGTTTTTGATTCTACCCAGGTGGTGCCGTTGGTTGGGTTTACAATAAACCATCCCACAGGGGGGAAGGTGCCTGATCCAAAGCCTGTAGATGGGTTGAACGGTTGGATCATTGGTGCAACCATGGATGCACTGTCGAGGTTGAAGCTTCCTGTTTGGGAATTTCCATTGGAGTTCACTGCAAAAAATCCATTCGGAGCAACTGCTGAAACCACAATGGTATTTCCACCGTTGCGTCCACCTACTTTGGGTAGGGTTACGATCGTGGATGCGCCAGGGGCCAGGACACCTGTCCAGGGAATTGAAACAAGGCCATTGGTATTCAGCTTGTAGTCTATCTGACAGCTGGTCAGACTGCTGTCTCCTCTGTTTAAGAGGGTAGCCACCGGTGTAACAGAGTCGTTTCCGCATTGAAGGAAGGGGAAGGGGTTTAGCGCGGTGATCGCAACATCGTATGCAATGGGCTGAATGGCATCGATTCCGGCCTGCTCTACGATATGACTTGCCGAATCCTGCACGAAACCGGCAAAACAAATCTGGCCTTTGTTGTAAATGGCGTTTGGAACAAGGACGGTATACGAAATGGTCTGGGTCTGCCCGGAAGTCCATGTGGCAGGAAGCGTTGTTCCAAGAGAACCGGCTCCGCCAAAACCACCGGCGCCGGCAGGAGCTGCCGGGATCAGCGCACGGCATACGTTGTAAAAAGTTTTCTGTCCGTTTGTGCCTGTGGGGGCTGGGAGACTAATGGTTGCCTCTTCCATTGCGATTTGCGCTTTTAACGTACTGCCCGATGTAAATGCCTCGGTTGCCGTGATCGTCATGCTCACGGTAACACTGTCATAGGCCGAGTTAAACAGATGTGAGATACGAACGGTGAATGGGGAATTGATGTCGGCAGCAGTGGTGTCGATGATGTTCTGTGTGAGCAGACTGGCAAGACCGTTCATGGCTGCCCCTCCTGCATTTGGAAGCGCCATGCCGTCGAAACGCGCATAGGGCGCCTGGGTGATTGTATAGTAATTTACCCGGGTGGTTACATCCTTTCTATCCTGACCTGCAAGGGAGCCCCTTGGAGGTGCACTCGGGAAGTTGGTTTCGTAAGTAATCGGAACAATCTTGCTTGTGTTGGCATGGTAGAGCACATGTAAGGCAGAATCGACGGAAGTGGCCGTGGGAGCATTTTCTCCGCTGAATTCTTCATAGAGTTCTACCCGTTGTGTCTGGGCAAGCGCAAGCGTAGTAGCGCAAGCCATGGTTAAGAAGAGTGTGATTTTTTTCATGTGTGATAAGCTTGTTGTTTGTATGGGTGTGGTTAAGATAACGGGGATGCGTCTGGTAATGGTAAAGCGAATCTCAAAAATAGCTGATTTGGGGAACGAAGCTATGCTAAATATTGTGAAAAGCAAAACATCGGACGAGCTGCCTGAACTAGAGACCACCTGTTTTTGAACAGTGGTTTTCATTTCTTACCTAGCCTGTACTGGATCCAACAGGTATAAACCCAGCTTGTGCATTAGATGGCTTGTACGCTAATGCACAGTGTGTTAGGATTTGCACGGTACTGATAATCATCGGGATGGGTTATCCCGCGGGTTCATTGTGCTGCTGGCCTTTTGAGCGCGAATGCGCACTTCTAATGCATAATGCTGGATAAATGAAGGGTTTATACCGTTGTTTAGCGGTTCTTTGTGGGAAGGAAAAACGATTTGCCCAAGAATGGCTCATCTTCTTTGAAAACTCAGACAAGCCAGGAAACGGGTGGATTGAGGAAGAACCAGTGTAGAATCGAGGGGAGGGCCCTGACCGATGGTTCGTAAACCAGATGCCCGATTCAGGCGTTGGATGCCGTGAGCGAATTTTTTCCGGTGGCTTTCAGAAACTTGCGCCTTGTAATTTCCCGGAAGGATTTATTTTCGATCTTGCTTTCCAGCCAACTGACGAAGTCAAAATAATCGAGCGCAACTTCTTCGAAAGGGTTCGACACGGTTGCTTCCACCATTTTGTCGCGTAGCGCCTGGAAAGCCCTGTGTTGCTCCTCTTCGGTGCTGATGTCTGAAATGGTGTCTTTGATGAAATGAAGCAGGAGCGATTCGACCTTGTATAGTTTCCGGCGTTTGAGGAGCAGACGATAGGTTGATTTTACCCGGTACTCAAGCAATTCCCGGTTCCCGAGCTCGTAGTGGATAATGATGCTCAGGATATGGGCGAAACAAAAAAGATCGCCCCGTAAATCACTGTCATATTCATTCAGGACAATATTTACATACTTATTGGCAGATTTATAATCCCCGATCCCAATATACAGACAGCTCATCCCGAAATGAAAGAGCTGACGGGCTTTATTGTCTTCAGGTTGTACGCGAACAACGGTAAGATGCTTTTCTATTTCAGTGGCAACCTCGAGGGCTTTATCCTGCTGGCCGGAGAAAATACTCGCATAAAATTTAAAGTTGAGAAGGCTAAGACGGAGGTAGTTGTTTTCGGGTTGAAAACGCACGGAGTACTCATTTATTTTTGACAGTGTTTTATCCAGTTCTGAATAATTCCTGAATTTAAGCTCGCAGGTGCCTTTGTTGATGAGGCACCCGAAAAAGGGAAACAGGTTCGTCTTGATCATGTGCTTGTTTTCGTCCCAAAGACGCAAAGAGCTGATAGAATATTGATATGACTTTTCAAAGTCGTTTACGTTCAGATAATAATCTGAATTGGTGAGCAACCAAAAGAGTTTGGCCTTGAAATTCCCCCCTGGGTCAGGAGCGCCATCCATACCAGGCTCAATGAGTTCTTGAAATTCTTTCGTTTCTTCCTGCGTACGGACCTGGCCACGGTGGCTCATCCGCGAATGTACCAGGCTGTAGATTTTTTTGTAGCGCAAGGTGTCGCCCTGTTTTTGTCTGATCTCAAAGAGTTCGGCATAGGCAGCAATCAGGTTTTTATTGTCTTTTTCACCTGAGCTTTTTTTTGACATCAGGATGATTTCCCATTCAATGACCTCTTCCAGCATTTCATAGAGCTCATATTTTATTGCTAGCCTTCTGGCTTTTTCCAGCAGTTTTTCGCAATGTGAGCCAAGATTCTTGTTTTCGAGGATCTCGATCTGGTTGAGATAACCCCGTATTTCAGCCCGTACGTTTTTGTGATACGACTCGAGGCCTTTGAGGATGTAGTTGTACAGATAATTTTTTGCAACCGAAAAATTTTTAGTGAACGGCTCTTCCTTTAGTTTACGGGCGAGTTCTTTTTCATCGTACACTTCCTGTTTCTCGATGGCATCAAAAAGCCGGATATACTGATTTCTGCCTGTACGGGCATGAAAGGAGGAAAGCTTTTTTATATACCCTTTTTCTGAGGGGCTAAGGGCCTTGATGAGTTCAAAAATATTTTCCGAGATCGTCATTGAGTCCAATTACATAATATGGCGCACCATTGAGGATAAAGCGATGTTGCACATTTTCGCTGGGGATAAGTAACGGTGTGCAACATAAACCCGATACGCTTAAAGACGGCGCAAGGTACTGCTTTTTACCTAAATCCGCAATATCTGATAGCTTTATTGTGATGAAAAGGACATCAATTCAGATATATGTGTTAGGATATTTAATTTAGGAAATAGATTTTTATATCCTCGGAAGATAGATTTCAGTATTTTGAGTGTCTTGCTGCATCCGGGCCGGGCAAAGGGGTGAGAAAAGAACAAACAGCGTATTGCTATCTGTAGGCAAGGATGCTTCACCGGTTCCATGCAACTACCCGGCATTCATTATACACAGAAAGCCAAATTTCAGGCTAGTTCCTGGTTATGGTTCAAGGCTGGTCAAAGAATGGGAGCGTTCAGAAGTGTCACCTGCTATTTCCCATGATCTGATTTGACTGGGCAGGGTCATTCGGGGGGGATTTCCTGGTTTGAGTCGCATTTGAGTTGATGCAACATACCCCAGGCGGTCCAAAACCTTAGAATACCGGTAATATGGGTCAAGATCCTGTCAAATTCTGTTTTACTTTTAGGGACTGATGAGACTCAGCGATTAGCGTTTATGGGGGAATTAGCATTTCTAAATTAATTATATTATATTTGTTAATACAGGTCATTATTTCGGTTATTCATCTCTAAAAACCATAGGCTCATGAAGAAATACGTACTCTCCTTATCCTTTTTTACGGCAATCGCACTCCAGCTCGCGGCTCAGTCTGACTATAAGATCATGGACGTGAACAACAATGATATCACCGGAACCACCATTCAGGTTTTTGGGGCCCCGAAAAGTTCTTATACCGGGACTTACCATGTGCTGAACACCACCGGAGGCAATCTCTCTACGAGGGCAAGAAAAGAGGAAGTCTCCATGGCCGATTCCTCTACTTCGTCGATTTGTTACGGGGGATCGTGTTTTGGACCTGCTACCTATGTATCTCCATGTAAAATAGACACCTCAGGAAAGGCAAATGTGCTGAATGGAGATTTTAATTTCGGGCCATCCATGACTTCATCAACTATCCGGTACTGTGTCACCAACTGTTCGAATACAGCCGATTCAGCCTTTATCGTTGTCGTATATAATCCCTCACCTGCCGGGATTGCATCTTATTCCCTGAATTATTCCTTGAGCGAACCATTTCCAAACCCTGCTTCTACGTTGCTCAGTTTTAACTACAAGGTTGGCAGCACGCAGGGAAATTCACAGATTATGGTTTATAACCTATTGGGAAGCCTCATCAGCTCGGTCGATCTTTCGGAGGCCGCAGGTACTGTGAAGCTGGATGTTGCTGAGCTTGAATCGGGGATGTACTTCTATACCTTTCTCATCAATGGCAAGGCCGTGGTTTCTAAAAAATTCATTATCCGACACTAGATCATTTCCGAAGCGAGGCTTTCACAAAAGCATGCCAGCGCGCTCAAGATCATTTTCAACCGGTTTGTTTCCTTCTGAATGGAAGATTACGTCTGATCTGGAAATGTTCAATAATATTGAAATTCAAGCGATTATTTTATTCATCCGCCCCCGAGAGGAGCCCCTCAACGAGTTTTACTACGCCCTGCACCGCCTTTTCGGAGATGTGCTTCATGTTTTCGAGCAGCAGGTTGTTGCTTATGGGGTTGGGATCAATGAGGTATTTGGGAATCGCGGAAGGAGCATATTCAACAAGCCCGGCAGCCGGATAGACGTTCAGGGAGGTGCCGATGATGAGAAACAGATCTGCCTTGGCAGCAAGCATATAGGCCAGGTCCATGTTCGGAACCTGTTCGCCAAACCAAACAATATGGGGTCTTAACTGCGATCCGCGTTCGCATTTCTCGCCTTGTTTAAGCTCCCAGCCTTTGATGGCATAGGTAAGCGCCTGATCAAGCGTGCTCCGGCTTTTCAGGATTTCGCCATGCAGATGCAAGACGTTCGAAGAGCCGGCCCGTTCGTGGAGGTCGTCTACGTTCTGGGTAATGATCCTGACTTCATATTTGTTTTCGAGCTTCACCAAGGCACGGTGTGCCGCATTGGGTTTGGCTTCAAGAACCTGTTTTCTGCGTTTGTTGTAAAAATCAAGCACCAGGGCCTGGTTCTTTTCCCAAGCCTGAAAGGTGGCCACATCTTCTATACGATGTTCCTCCCACAGACCTCCCGAATCGCGAAAGGTCTTGAGTCCGCTTTCTGCGCTGATCCCTGCCCCGGTGAAAACAACTAGTTTCTTCATTTCTGCCTCCGACAAGATACAAGGTTAATGATTTTTTCGGAATTTCGGTGATGCTTGGAATGGGTGATTGCCAGCGCGTTAAAGGGCGATTACAATCTTCGGCCCGTTGGCAATGGTCTTGTGCAAGAAGGCCTGCTGCTGCCGGCGATTGTTTTTATGTTGATTACTGAACCGGCAAATTTTGTGGCGTCACCGCCTTCGTACGCGACAAGTGCCGTTTTTTGATAAACGGAGGAACCTGCGCAAGTATAATGGCTGTAGCCCCGATGATGGAAAAGGCGATGGTAGGATCAAGATGACGCAGCAGGATACTGAGCGCTATCATAAACACACTAAAACAATAAATAATCAGTACGGTTTGTTTGTGCGAACAGCCTCCATCAATGAGCAGATGATGTAAGTGGTTGCGGTCGGCCGAAAAAGGCGAAATGCCCCTCACGGCACGGTACATAAAAATGCGGAGCGTATCGACAAGGGGGTATACCAATACACACATGGCAAAGATGGGTTTGCTGACAGCGTAAAGCGGTGAGTAGGTCATGGTTTCCATATGATCGGTCTGCACCATCTTGATGGCAAGTACGCAGATAATAAGACCAATGGAGAGTGAACCGGAATCGCCCATAAAGATTTTGGCAGGGTTGAAATTAAAAACGAGAAAACCAATGAGAGCGCCAGAGAGGGCGACAGCTAGACAGGCCATGACCAGGTCGCCGGCCGAGTAAAACCAGGCTGCAAAAGCGATGGATGCAATGACCCCGACACCGGCGGCCAGCCCATCCACTCCGTCGATGAGATTGAATGCGTTGACAACCACAATATACGTGAACAAAGAAACAAATACCCCTCCCCATTCGGGCAGGTTGGTGATCCCGAAGATACCATGCATGCTGGTCAATTTGATTTGAGCCATCTGCACAAGTATCATTCCTACGATCACGTGCGCCACCAGTTTCTTGATCGGGGCTGTTCCGATAATATCATCTTTTACCCCTACAAAAAAGAGTATCAGCACGGTGGCCACAATGTATTTAAAATCCTGTACGGATGATTTGAGTATTCCCAGGTCGTTTATCTTTTCGGATGGAAACCAAAGCGCGAATGAAAAAAGCGTTCCTGCAAAAATGATGATTCCACCGATGGTGGGGATCATTCGTTTATGCAGTTTGCGTTCATCCCCCGGCTCATCAAAAAGCCGTTTCAGGATCGCCACTTTGATGAGGGCGGGCGTAGAGAGGAGAACTACGGTAAATGCCGTTAAAAAAGTTAAAATGATTATTTCCACAGAAGTATAGTGCTATCCAAAGATAAAGTAAAGTAGGTTAACCCAAGGCATGAGTGGCCGTATTCCGGGAACATCTTTATAGGAAGTAAAGATACTAGGTTTTCGCGTTCGAAGCACTTATTTGGGTATTCCTTGCCTATCTGGTTCCAACAAAAAACGAAGGATGATTCATCCTGAATTTTATTTTATTACTCCGGCATTGCTGCCCGCCGGGGTCATGCAGCTGGAATTTTCTCTTCAGGAAAGGGTTGTTTGGCGCAGGAGTTCGTTCAGCCTGTCTTTTGATCCATCGTACGTTGATCTGATCCCTTCTTCCAGACCGATGCTATGTTTCCAGCCCAGGTTGTGAAGCTTTCTGACATCCATCAATTTGCGGGGTGTCCCGTCGGGTTTGGAAGCATCCCAGTTCAAACCACCGGTGAACCCAACAATGTTTTTGATGAGCAGGGCGAGGTCCTTGATGGTGATATCTTCACCGGTGCCTATATTTACAAGACCGGGTTCGTTGTAAGAACGGAAGAGAAACAGACAGGCATCCGCCAGATCATCCACATGCAGGAATTCACGCATAGGCGATCCCGAACCCCATATCTCAACATCCTGTCCGGTTTGTTTGGCCGAATGAAATTTGCGGAGCAGTGCAGGCAATACATGCGAATTGGTCAGGTCGTAATTATCATTCGGGCCATAGAGGTTGGTGGGCATGACCGAAATATAATTGCATCCATACTGGCTTCTGAATGCATCGCACATTTTAATGCCTGCAATCTTTGCAATGGCATAAGGTTCGTTGGTGGGTTCTAAAAAACCGCTGAGCAGATAATCCTCCCGGAGGGGTTGAGGGGCCAGTTTGGGATAGATGCAGGAAGAACCGAGAAACATCAATTTTTTCACCCCTTGCTTCCAGGAACTGTAAATGACATTGTTCTGGATCATGAGGTTTTCGTAAATGAAATCAGCACGCAAGGTATTGTTTGCGAGGATACCACCTACCTTGGCGGCGGCCAGAAATACATATTCGGGTTTTTCGGAAGCAAAGAAATCAGAAACCGCCTGCTGGTTTCGGAGATCCATTTCTGTGGAAGTCCGGAAAACGAGGTTTGTATAACCTCCGGCATACAGTTTTCTGACAATTGCCGAACCAACCATCCCCCGATGGCCGGCAACATATATTTTTGAGGTCTTCTCCATGGTCAATGCGTGCGAATAACACCGGTGTGGCATCTATTCATGAAAATTCTTGATGGCGTGACCCCCTTCAAGCAGGTATTTGTCTCGCTCAAAAAGTTTGATATCGGAGGCCACCATTTCCCGAACAAGCTGTTCGAGGGTATGCGAAGGTTCCCACCCCAGCACCTTTTTTGCTTTTGAAGCATCGCCGATCAGCAGGTCTACTTCGGTTGGGCGGAAGTATTTCGGATCGATTTCAACAACAATTTTTCCATTTGCCAGGTTGAAGGCTTTTTCGTCTACACCCTTGCCTTTCCATTCCAGCTCAATTCCGATCTCAGAAAAAGCAAGTTCTACAAAGCGTTTCACCGAAATCTTTTTCCCGGTGGCAAGCACAAAATCATCGGCTTCGGTCTGCTGTAACATGAGCCACATGCCTTCCACATAATCTTTGGCATGGCCCCAATCGCGTTCGGCATCGACATTGCCGAGATACATTTTTTCCTGCAGACCGAGATGTATTTTCGATACAGCCCGGGTAATCTTGCGGGTCACGAATGTTTCGCCACGAACCGGGCTTTCATGATTGAAGAGGATTCCGTTGCAGGCATACATCCCATAAGCTTCGCGGTAATTCTTTGTGATCCAGAACGAATACACTTTGGCCACACCATAGGGGCTGCGTGGATAGAACGGAGTGGATTCTTTTTGAGGGATTTCCTGTACATGCCCGTACATCTCCGAAGTAGATGCCTGGTAAAAGCGTGTTTTTTTCTCAAGTTTGAGGATCCGGATGGCTTCCAGGATGCGCAAGGTGCCTATGGCATCGGCATTTGCAGTATATTCGGGCGTCTCGAACGATACCTTCACATGTGACTGAGCGGCCAGATTATAAATTTCATCCGGCTGTACTTCCTGGATAATACGGATGAGGTTGGTGGAGTCGGTCAGGTCGCCGTAATGAAGAAAAAATTTAACTTTATTTTCGTGCGTATCCTTGTAAAGATGATCGATGCGGTCGGTATTAAACATCGAGCTCCGCCTTTTTACACCATGCACGGTATAACCCTTGTTCAACAAGAATTCTGCAAGGTATGAGCCGTCCTGGCCTGTGACTCCTGTAATCAACGCAATTTTATTCATGGATGAGCAATTTGTTCGTTACAATCGTTACAATAATAGGAAGATTTTGTGGATTAATAGCTCCCGAAAGACCTGAACAATGCAAAAAGGGAATAACGGGATTCGGGACCGGCAGACGCCTGGGTAATGGCTGTATCTGGTTCTGATTCCTAACTGTTCAGACAATCGGGTTCAGAAAGGGGGTTGGGGCAGGGAGTTGTTTCGCTGAAGGGCCTTGCACAAGAAAAGAGGGGTTCAGGAGGACTTCGCGGTTGTAAATCAGGGGCATACCTGTCGTGCAATCGAGCACCTGGGCCCCAGCCTGTTCGGCAATGGCCTGGCCTGCGGCAGTATCCCATTCCATCGAAGGGCTGAACCTGGGGTAGACATCAGCCATGCCTTCTGCAACCCGGCAGAACTTCAGTGAACTCCCGATTTGAAGAAACGTAATCTCCCTGCCTTCACTCATCTTGAGCTCATTCAGATAGGCAATGGTCTCGGTATTAAGGTGCGAACGGCTTGAACAGACTACCAGGGCATCCTTGGTTCCGGGCAAGGGCAAAGCCTGGCTGATCGAGGTAAGCGCCTTTACTGTCTGTGGAACATGAAAACCAGATATGATATCTTTTATCCGGTATGAGCCCATGCCCGTACATCCAAAATAAAGCAAACCCGCAACAGGTTGAAAAATGATGCCCAGAACCGGGCTGTGGTCTTTGATCAGGGCGATGTTGACCGTAAACTCCCCGTTTTTTTTAATAAATTCTTTCGTGCCATCCAACGGATCTACGATCCAGAGCAGATCAAGACCTGCCCGTTCAGAAAATGGAATGATCCCTCCTTCTTCGCTCAGGACCGGAATCAGAAAGGGCGCAAGCTCGGCGACAATAACCTGATGCGCCATTTTATCGGCCTGAGTGAGCGGGCTGTGGTCTGCTTTGTATTCGACCGAAAAATCGGTTTGATAGACCTTTGCAATTTCATCTCCGGCACGTAGTGCGGCATTGATTGCCGGCAGTAGGAGGGCCTGGATCCGGTCAATATCTGCTGGGTGGAAGTTTTTCTTCATGGGTCAGGAACAATTGATTGAACAATGCAATCCTGTTTCTAATAGCCAGCCTTGCCAGGTCCTATCTGTTCAATGGGGTGCCAGGTGGTCTTGATTTCCTGGGCCTGCAGGATATGATACGGGCCCTGATCTTCCTTGGTATGTACAAAAATGCGTTTTACATTGAGGCTTGCCAGTTCCTTCATCCTGGTGATTTCGGTCTTGTCTGTGCCGTAACAGATCAAGGCATTCACATCCATGTGGGAGGCAAAATGACTGTGCAGTTCTTTTGAGGTGCCGGTAAGAATATTCACCACCCCTGCCGGAACATCCGAAGCATGAACCACTTCGGCAAAGGTAACAGCACACAAGGGCATGGAGGTTGAAGCAAGCGCTACACAGGTGTTTCCGCCGGCAATGACCGGAGCAAGCGCGGTAACAAGACCAAGCAATGAATTCGACTCGGGTGCTATGATGGCAACCACTCCGGTGGCTTCGGGAACTGAAAAATTGAAATGCGAGCTGGCAACCGGGTTTACCGAGCTGAACAGGGCCTGGTATTTATCGCACCAGCCTGCATAATACACCAGACGGTCGGTTGCGGTCATGACTTCTTCGAGGGCTGCTTTTGGAGCAGCGCCTTGCAGGATCAGTTCGGCAACAAACTGTTCTTTCCGGCCTTCGAGCATTTCGGCAATGCGGTACAGGATCTGGCCCCGGTTGAACCCTGGGCGTGAGCTCCATCCGGCAAAAGCCGCGCGTGCCGCCACCACTGCATTCCTGAAATCCTTTCTCGAGCTAAGACAGACATTGGCCAGAGGCGTACTGTCTTTTCCGGTGAGGGTATAATAACGCCCGGATTCGGTCCTCGGAAACTGACCTCCGATGTAGATTTTATATGTTTTTAATACTTCCAAACGAGTCATGGCGATTGATTTAAAAATGATACCTGTGAGTTGGGGTTAAAATTTAAGGTAGGGCATCAACCCATGCAAACCACCCTCGCGTCCGAAACCGCTTTCCTTATATCCCCCGAATGGAGAAGCAGGGTCAAATTTGTTGTAGGTATTGGCCCAGATTACACCGGCCCGGAGGCGGGAAGTGAGGTTGAATATCTTCGATCCTTTATCGGTCCAAACTCCGGCCGAAAGACCGTATGGGATGTTGTTTGCTTTTTCGATCACCTCTTCAATTGTTCGGAAGGTCTGAATGGTGAGTACAGGGCCGAATATTTCTTCCTGCACAATGCGGTGGCTTTGCGACGAATTCAGGAACAAGGTAGGTTTGCAGAAGTAACCTTTGCCGGGCAATGCACAGGAGCTTTGATAAATTTCTCCTCCTTCATTTTTCCCGATCTCAATGTATTTCAAGATCGTCTGGAGTTGTTCTTTTGAATTGATGGCGCCGATATCGGTGTTTTTGTCCATCGGATCGCCAACGATAAGGGTTTCCATCCGGTCCTTCAGTTTTTGGATCACCATATCGGCCACACTCTCCTGCACAAACAGCCTGGATCCTGCGCAGCATACATGGCCCTGGTTGAAAAAGATGCCGTTTACGATACCTTCCACAGCCTGGTTGATGGGAGCATCTTCGAAAATGATGTGGGCTGCTTTTCCGCCCAGTTCAAGGGTCAGTTTTTTATCGGTGCCGGCAATCGATTTCTGGATCAGTTTTCCAACATCGGTACTGCCGGTAAAAGCAATTTTGTCGATGCCGGGATGCCCTACAATGGCAGCTCCGGTACGTCCGGCCCCGGTCACGATGTTAACCACCCCGTCGGGCAGGCCGCTGTCGCGTATGAGCTCGGCAAGTTTTAAGGCGGTGAGGGGCGTTGTCTCGGCGGGTTTTAACACAACGGTATTGCCAGTAGCCAATGCCGGTGCAATTTTCCAGGCTGCCATGAGCAGAGGGAAATTCCAGGGGATGATCTGACCGGCAACGCCAAGCGGCGCGGGTTGCTGGTTTGGAAAGGCATAATTAAGTTTATCGGCCCAGCCTGCATAATAAAAGAAATGGTTTGCCGCCAGCGGAATATCAATATCGCGCGATTCGCGGATCGGTTTTCCGCCATCCATGGTTTCGATCACGGCAAACTCCCGGCTGCGTTCCTGGATCATGCGCGCAATACGGAAGATGTATTTGGCCCGCTCGGGGGCAGGCATACGGCCCCATACCTTATCGTAGGCTTTACGTGCGGCCGAAACGGCTTTTGCCACATCCTGCTCGTCGGCCTCGGCAACAGAGGCAATCTTTTTCTCGGTGGCGGGGTTGATCGTGTCAAAGTATTTCCCTTTTCCAGGCTTGACAAATTTGCCGTCTATAAAAAGTTCATACTGTTTTTCGAGGTGGATATGATCGGCGCTTTCCGGGGCCGGGGCATATTCCCAGCCGGAGGTAAAATTCAATGGCTTCACAGACGTGTTCTTCTTTTTCATAAAATACAGGTATCAATCGGCTGAAAAATATTCTTTGCTTTGGTACACGCCGGTCTTTTCTTTGACCAGCTGCATGAGTACATCATTGGCCAGGCTGCTTGCCCCGAACCTGAACCATTTGTTTGTAAGCCAGTCGGCGCCAAGCGTCTCGTGCAGCATCACCAGGTATTGAAGCCCTGATTTGGCGGTAGAAATACCCCCGGCAGGTTTCATCCCCACCATCTTGCCGGTGGCATAATAAAAATCGCGTATGGCTTCGAGCATCACCAGCGTTACAGGCATGGTGGCTGCAGGGCTGATCTTGCCTGTAGATGTCTTGATGAAATCGGCCCCGGCATGCATGGCCAGTTCGCTGGCGCGGCGTACATTGTCAAGCGTAGAGAGTTCTCCGGTTTCGAAGATCACCTTCAGCCGTGCCGTGCCGCAGGCTTCTTTGATGGCTGCTATTTCGTCAAAAACAAAGGCGTAATTGCCTTTCAGGAATTCGCCGCGTGAGATGACCATGTCTATTTCATCGGCTCCGTGTTCAACGGCAAATTTTGTATCCAACAGCTTGACCTGACGGGTTGACTGACCGCTCGGAAAAGCCGTCGATACAGAAGCCACTTTTACGCCGGTGCCTGCAAGCGCCTGTTTGGCTGTGCCTACCATGGTTGGATAGACGCAAACGGCCGCAACGGTTGGAAGCCCTGACAATGCATCATGCGGATGGGCAGCCTTATAACACATCTGTTTCACCTTGCCTTCGGTATCCTTGCCTTCGAGGGTGGTGAGATCGATCATGCTGAGCACCAGTTTGAGGCCTTTTACTTTCGACTCTTTTTTGATGCTGCGGGTATTGAACCTGGAAACGCGTTCCTCGATCCCTACCTGGTCGACAATTGTTGATTTTCTGAAATCGGGTATTTGGAGTTGTGCCATCTGTTATTTTGAAGAGGCTAAAGTTAAAGAATTCTGTCTAAGAGTTGGTAAATAGTGCAAAGAGGCAACTTTCTAGTGTACGTGCGACCCCTTCGGGGTCGGAATTTATTTTGTTTAATCGTTCTACAAACGTTTGATGCCTTCGGCATCAGCCGGCACAAGTAGGATTTTCTCTTCAGAATGTTAAAACCCCAAAGGGGTTCAACGTTTGTATTTCAACAAACGTTTTAGGCCCCAAGCATCATCCGGCAGATTCGAATTTTATCATTTGAATAGTAAAACCCCGAAGGGGCTCAACGTTTGTAGCCTCTAGGCCATTTTCTCCTGAAATTTCGATTGTTTCCTCAGTATTTCTGCAAACGGTTTGCGTTTGATTTTCGATTCAAGCCAGCTGATCATGTCAAAATAATCAAGGGCCTTGGCCTGGTACTTGTCTGTTGAATACGACGCGATTTCATCTCTCAGATCGTGATATGCCACCCGCATCTGTTTCTCGGAACTGACTTTGGGCCCCACCTTTTTCAGGAATTTAAGCAGGGAGGCCTCCATTTTGTACATCATGTTGTGTTTGAACAGAAAGCGGTGGGTTGATTTAACGGTATACTCCAGCAACTCGCTTTTGCCCGACTCGAACTGGATAACCAGGCGGAGGATACGCGCAAAACACTGGTAATCGCTGCCGGTATCGTCGGCATAATTGTCGAGGATCTGCTGCACCAGGGCATTCGACTTCTGATATTCTCCCGCGCTGAAATAGAGATAAGCCGCGTTGTACAGATACCATACATAGATATACCGGTTGGGGAGCATGACCCCACCCGAGCTCAGATCGGCATCCACCTGTTCGAGTATTTTTACGCCTTCTTTGTTGCGTCCGGTCTTGGTATACATCGAAATGACCAGGTTCCGGTGCAGGAAATACTGATGACATTTCAGACCCGGTGTGGTTGGTTTGTAATGAACCATCTTGTCGAGCGCTTCGGGCATTTCGTGATACCGTTTCAGGGCATCCAGACAAACCACTATATTGCCTACCGAGCTCCAGTAAAACGAAGGATTGATTTCAATATGATGCGGGGTTTCGTCCATCAGTCTTACAATCTCCCGGCTGGCTACGAGCATCTGCATAAAATCGCTTGCGGCGCTGAAATAAAATACCCGGCAGTTATAGTAAACCAGTTTTGCTTTGAGCGATAAGGCATGCTTTTCTGACTTCAGCAGGGGCTCCTTCATCACATACTTATAGGCAACTTCCTGGGTAATGTTGCGTATCGTGCCCGACTTTACCATGAGGTACAACAGCTTTGAAAAATGCCGGCGGTACTTGATCAGGTTGCTGAATATTTCAACCGTTTTGTCGAGTTCATCAAACAAGGCATCTACATCTTCCTCGGTCTTGTCCGAAAAGGTTTGGCGCCGCCAGATTTCGGCTTCGATGGCAAGCAGTTCTGCAAGCTGTACGGCATCTTCGTAACGCCGGGCCAGGTTCTTGGCTTTGACGAGCAGTTTTTCGCAGTGCCCGTGCAGACCGCGTTGATAGAGTATCTCGATGCGGCGCACGAGGCTTTTTAGTTCGGCATCCACATCGCTGTGGTAAGATTCGAGGCTTTTGAGGATGAGTTCGTAGAGGTAGTTTTTTGCAACCGAAAAATTGTTGGTGAATTTTTCTTTGGCAAAGCGTTTCAGCAGTTCTTTCTCGTTGTACACAGGCTGTTCCTCGATGGCCTGGAAGAGTTTCATGTAGTTGTTCTCATCGCCGCGTACGAGCAACGAAGCCTGTTTGCGGAAATATCCTTTTTCGGAGGCATTCAGCGATTTGATGAGTTCATACAGGTTTTCGGACGCTACCATAACATATCTTGAGAATACAGATTTTTCGGGTACTCATACTCCCTCCCTCCGGCAGCGCTATAATTTGTAAGATCTCTCTGGTCTGAAATTCAGGATTAAACTGGGGTGGACTTCAAACCGGGAGGTGATCTGACGAAGGTACAGAATTTACACGAATTGATCCTGCGAGCCTGAAGAATCAAATTATAATTCATTCAGACTCAATATAGGACATCTCTAATAACCCCGTCCCCCCATTCCTTCTCCGCCTGCGGCGGAGAGGGAATGGGGGAGGTCAAGAAAACGGGGTTTTTAGAGATGCCCTATAACACAGTTAGTTTGCGTAGTGGTAATTTGGAGTTAACATATCGGTTCCGCGTCACGTAGAATTACCAACAACCTCCGTGCCTCTCCGTGGTCTTCGTGTCTGTGGTACATACGCCCTGCTTCAGGCAAACATCAGCGCACAAAAACAACCCCCATCGAGAAAAATACGATGGGGGTTGCAGTACTGACGATGGCTCGCATCGTGCACCCCCAGGCTGTAAGTAAGCCAGCCTTGCAGGCGCTAAGCAGTTAGTTCACAACTGCACTCAGTACACTCGAGGTAGCACTTACTCCGGTACGGTCGGTAATGATGACCCTTACGTAGTACAGTGTGCTGCTCTGAAGCCCGGTGGCTATATATTTACAGTAACCGTGCTTCATGAGGCTTTTCCAGCTGGTGTCGTCCTTGGGCGTAGTGCTCACCTGAAAATCATACGAGGCAAAAAGCACCCGTTTGGTCATGATGAACAATCCACCCTGCTCCTTGGTAGCATGCACCCGGTAACCGTGGTTGGCAATTGCCACCTTGGCTGGGGTGATGCAAGCGTCGGCATAAATCTCCAGGGCATGTTTGGGGTTGTCGTTTGCCACTTTGTCGACATACGTTAAATTAACCCGTAACAGCATTTCGAGATCTGCCAGGAGGTCATCCCGTGTTTCGACAAGGCCCAGAGTCTTGAACCTGGCGGCAGACATGGCAGTGGTAACGGCACCGATTGCTTTTGTCACATCGGCCAGGGCTACTGTGGGCGTTGGGAACCAGGAACTGGCTCCCATGCCCTTGACAATGGCGCTTGCTTCTAACAGGATGGTCTCCACCGCTTTACCGTGGAACTTCAGAACTCCTCTGAATTTCTTATTCTTTCGGCTAGACATTTCCTTGATGATTAGCCCATTCTTTGCAGAGCGGGCGTTTTGACTAATGCGTTGACAGTCTGCTACGGGGTTTGATCAAACCCACATTTCCTACCGCGGCCTGCCATGCCGGCCAAACGGTGTAGATACGCTGTCCAGGGCATCTGAACGAATGCAGTTTGCATTTGTGAAAAGGATTGCAGATCCTTCAAACCCGTTCAGTATGCTCACCCCGGTTAAGTATGTGCCTGAAAAAAGGGCAGCTGCTGTTTACTTAGGCCGGGTGTTGGCCTGCTGCCTGGATCCCGCCCTGTTCTAGAAACAAGGCTGGATCCGGGCACTGACCCGATGCATGTCTTGCGCACGTTGCAGGAAGCGATCCGGTAACAGGTGCAAGGTTTAACGCATCAGGCTCTGCATTTGCAAGCGTTCCGGTAGTTTACCGGGCGCACCTACAGCAAGTACAGGAGTAACTGTTTTTCATGGGTAGCATTTACAGATAAAGTAAACATTGGGTTTGGGTATACATCCTGGAGCAGTGGTATGAATTCAATTGCTCCGGTTTCGTGACCGGTGGGGTGGAACACCGGCTTCATTTTATTTTTCAAGCTGTACTCCCGGTGGGGTGGAACACCGACTGCTTATTTTTTTCTTCATGGTGTCGTTTTTTTTCGCTTTAAGTCTTCGGCCCCTGAACTGTTTTCGTTGCGATAGACCCGATCTTATCAGATTCTTTTTTAATTTCTTTGGTAAAGGTAAGATGCGATTTTACAAATGTCAAGGGTTTCTTAAAGAATATTTTAAAAATACGTATAAAGACGTAGTGTTTTTAAATTAATCTACGTATTTCATGATAAGAAAGCGGATGGCTCTTTTGATCTTCCCGCTGGTTTCCGTCATGTTCCCAGAGGTTCCGTAAACGTTCCCTAAGGCTCCCGACATGTTCCCCAAGCTTCCCGACATGTTCCCTAAGGTTATCGACACGTTCCCCAAGCTTCCCAACATGTGCCCTAAGGTTATCGACACGTTCCCCAAGCTTCCCAACATGTGCCCTAAGCTTCCCGACATGTTTACAAAGCTTCCCGACACGTTCCCTAAGATTGCCGACATGTTTGCTAAGCTTCCCGACATGTTTACAAAGCTTCCCGACACGTTCCCTAAGATTGCCGACATGTTTGCTAAGCTTCCCGACATGTTTACAAAGCTTCCCGACACGTTCCCTAAGATTGCCGACATGTTTGCTAAGCTTCCCGACATGTTCCCTAAGATTGCCGACATGTTCCTAGAGGTTATCGATACGTTCCCAAAGATTGCCGGCATGTTCCCTAAGGTTCCCTACCTATTTGAAATTGCCAGGATAAAAGCGCCCTCGTACCTCACAAACAGGGCAATTGGTGAACTGTTTCCCCGAACGTATTTCAAGTACCAGGCTAGGAAGTGCATTCCCGGGGCTCAACTATTTACCAATTCGAGCCTTTGCAATAACCCTCCGGGGGCTTGGCCCTGGTTTACTTCGTTGAAGGGTAACGTATTATTGCCTCTCTGCTTGCCTGATACAAATTCAACCTTCCTGTCCTTTGCCTGTATCTCAGGTCTCACTTGAAGATGCAATGCATGCATACGAATGGATTCAAAAGATTGCTCAACATCCCGGTCCGAATTATATGCCGGGAATATATCAAGTCATCACAACTAATTTCGAGAACTCAATATTCGGTGGCTGTTCAGCGCACCCGAAAAACAGTACAGATTCTAAAATATGCTGCCCGGAACTTAATAATGCGCCTAAACTTAGTTTGCAACCCGGCTATAGGTGGTATTACATTTGACTTCAGGTTGAGAATATCAGTTAAAAAAACACGATTAGAGAGAATTCAAGAGAATTCAAGGGATTCCATAAATTAGTTAAACACCGGACAAAACGCCTTACGGTGACAGATAAAAGGCATATATCAATCAAAAAACCTAACACCATGAAAAAATTAGAAAGTTTGAATTCCAGCATGTTTAAGAAACTTGAAGGAAACAAAGTGAAACAGCCGCTTGCCTGTATTGGAGGTTTCTTTTATCCCAGCTATGCTAATCAACGCGGAGGTGGAATTGTGGATTTTGCAGATTCAGGTTCAAATCCGAATGCCAGCGATATTTATCTGCACGATGTTACATGGTTATAAGTAACTTAACAACTCTTCCCTTTATATGGTTATAAGTAACTTAACAACTCTTCCCTTTATCAGGAACAGCCTTTCGCACGCTGATCAATCGGTGCGAAGGCATATTTTTCAAAGAATACTGCAAATAAAAGGTTGTAATGATACTTATCGTTTCTGATGAAGACGATGGCTCTACTACCGAGGTGATCAACTGGCTGAACTATTTTGGGGCATCGTATTTTCGAATTAACAGAAGCAGCAAAATTGAAATGACTCATTTGAAGATTGGAAGTGATCAGACCGTCTTTAGCTTGAAAATTGCAGAAGCTTTTCTTCCAAATGAAAGTCGTACACTACACTCTTCCGAAATCACAGCTTTTTGGTATAGGCGGGGGCATCTAAACCTTGCTCACCGGCTTCTTGAGAACCGGGTTGGGGAAGTTGGCAAGCTGGAGCACCACCTGACCTCCTATTTAATCGAAGAGAATAAGAAAATCATTGATTTTCTGAACCGGTACTTCAAAGCGGTAAAGCATCTGAATTCAGACTTCGACAATGAAACAAACAAGCTTCATAATTTAACCGTAGCCTCCGGGTGTGGACTTCATGTGCCCCAAAGTATAGTGACAGGGCAAAAGGATGAATTCTTGTCTTTCCAAAAAGCGGCAAAGTGCAACTTCATCACCAAGGCCATCGATCGGGGAAGCATCTATATTGAAAAGACAATTTCCATGTTTGGACACACACACTTACTCCTGGAACCTGAAATAGACAAGATGCCCGAAACGTTCGGGCTCAGCCTCTTTCAGCAATATGTCGAGAAATTATATGATCTGCGTATTTTCTATATAAACGGGAAATTCTTTGCCTCAGCCATTCTGTCACAAACCAATGACAAGACAAAAACCGATTTCAGGAATTACGATTCGGAAAAACCCAATCGCATCATCCGCTATAAGCTGCCATCGGAAATAGAACTGAAACTGGACCGGTTCATGAAAAACAGTGACTTGAGATCAGGGTCAATAGATATGGTGATCGACAAAAGAAAGGAGTATTACTTCCTGGAAGTTAACCCTATAGGGCAATATAGCTTTATTTCAAACCGATGTAATTATCAACTCGACAAAGTAATTGCTGAATACCTGGCTGCATGAAAATTACGGAAGACGATGTGCGAAAGAAATTGAAATCGGAGGATGACAAACTTCCTGTTCAGTGTTTGTTTTGGAGTGTGGGTGTTGCCGAATCTCCCTTCGTTCATCCGCAGATCGTTTCCAAAAGGCACGGTACCGGTGTGTACAGATTGCAAATCTTTCATAAAGCCATTTCCCTTTCCGTTGATATAAGTCAGTTTTGTCATGCATCAGGTAATTAAATACATTGACGAATGCCCTCCGGTAAAAGGTTTCAGGAGAAGCGCCATCTATGATTTGCACAGAAACACCTGTCAGTTTATTCCCAATAGTATGTTTGATATTCTCAAAAACATTGAAGGGAAATCAATAGAGGAGGTCAGCCTGGAATTTGGTTCAGACCCCATCATTGACGAATACGTGGAGTTTCTTGTCTCAAATGAATACATTCTGCTTTGCGATGCTGAGGATTATTTGAACTTTCCATCGTTGTCATTTGAGTTTGCGGGTCCATCAACAATTTCGAGCGCATGCCTGGCCTTTGAGCATCCATCCAGCTATGATCTGGCCAGCTGCATCAATCAGCTTGAAAACCTCGGATGCAGGCATTTTTTGCTGATAGCCGAAACGGTAATGCCGATCCAATATTTCACTGCCCTCCTGTCATCTTTTCAGCATAGCAGCATTTTGTCAATTGATATCTATGCAAAATTTAACCCAGCCACAAGTCTTGAAGATATACATGCATTTTGCGGCAATCCCTTCAGAATCCGTTCGTTTCTACAATATTCAGCCCCATCCGATCAATTTATACCAACAGGCAACGATGGGTTCAATGCCGTGATATTTGTACGCCAGTCGATTGACACTAAAAAGGCTAATTTCCAGAATATCCAGGATTATTTCAGTATAAACATGCAGTCCTATTGTGAAGCCCAGCGCACTAATTTATTCTACAACAAAAAGATACTCATCGATTCCAAGGGAATAATATCAGGAGGGCAAAACCCTTCCATTAATTCTGTGAATGTGAACACCACCTCTGTTTTAGATGCAATCAACGCTCCCGGCTTTTCGGAAACCTGGGGAGTAAACAAGGACCTGATTGAGGTGTGCCGTGAGTGCGAATATAGGTATATGTGCCCGGATGACCGTATTCCTGTTAAATGTAAAGGGGGAGGGTGGAAACAGGAAACCGAATGTTTCTACAATCCATTCAT
>Ga0206851_1063_pt1 | contig 34240 bp, 24 predicted proteins | sample Alteio_BWOrgCont_13_FD_152904 | JGI IMG/M metagenome (GOLD analysis project Ga0206851, IMG submission 152904) | Enriched cells from forest soil in Barre Woods Harvard Forest LTER site, Petersham, Massachusetts, United States -... | ecosystem: Environmental > Terrestrial > Soil > Temperate forest >... | reverse complement strand
GTACTCCGGGGTGTGTATCCTGCCAATGCGCCAGGAAATTGGCTACCGAATCCTGTACAAACTGTTCCCTGGCTTTTACTGCTATAGCCGTATAGTCGATCGATTTTCCATGCTCATCTACCACAGCTCCTTTGGGTGAGTTTGGTTCTACATCCAGGTAATCGGGAACACCGTCACCGTCGGAGTCAAGCGGACAGCCATGTTCGTCAACCTTAACACCTTTGGGTGTGCCCGGGCAATTGTCCTGTGCATCCTTTACTCCGTCGCCGTCTGAATCGGCATCCACATAGAGATCAATATAGGTCCTGTGTTCTTCGGGGGTTTCCATCTCATCGGGGTTTTTACCGAACTGATAATGGATGGACACAGAGGTATAGAGGTATTTATCGTTCTTGCCTGCATCGACATTGTCTATTTTATTTGTCAAAGTCAGATCGTAGATGGCATTTAAGCTGGCATGAAAGTGATCGGTAAAATTCAGTCTGAAACCAATGCCCATCGGGATGGTGATGGTAGACTGGGCCGGAGCGAGCTGGGTTTCATAGGTATAATCGCGTGTAAGCCTTATAGCGGTACTTGCATTCGGGGCATTCTGCGGAAGGTTACGGATGCTTCCATCACTCCAGTAGTAATAGGTCCTGCCCTCGGCGTCTTTTAAATCGCCATACGGATCAAAGGTCATATACCCTAAACCGATAGAAAGATAGGGCACCACACCGGCTCCGCGTTGCTGTATCAAACCATTGTCGAAAGGCAGAACCAGGTTCAGATCGCCCTGCATCACCTTGGTTTGAAAATTCAGGTTATCAGTCGGGCTGTGATCATTGCCTGAAAGCTGGCCCATGGTAACATTTAAACCCAATGAAATAAATCTACCAAGACGCTCATCCACATTGAGGTGATAACCCGGCCGTATATCGGTAAAGCTGCCCACTCCTGCACTCTTCGATGCACCTACATTCCCGAAATAGCTCATGACCCCAAAACCCAATCCCGCAGAGGGTTTCTCCATGGGTTTCTTGGGTGTGGCTGGGGCCGGAATGCTGTCGGTACTGCCGGCAATCAGCCTGAGGCTTGAGAGCAAACAGAAAATAAGGACAAGTTGCTTTGTTTTTTGCATTTGCAAAACTTTGATAACGTTTCAGTATTCCTATCGCACTCTGCACGGCCCTATGCTTTCGGATGCCTGTAATACTTACTGTTTAAGCAAAACTATTTGATTTGGAAGCCGCTTTTAAGGAGGGGGTGCCGTAATTACAAACACGGAAATGTTAATAAAGCTCCGTTTAATTTTACCAAAACCGCTGAGAATCAAGCTGAGCAGGGCTTTCGGATTTTAAGTTATTAACAAAATGTTAAGCCCGGGGGTGGCAGATTCTTCCATTTATGGAATGCTGAAACCGGTATTAATTTTAAAATTTCATAAAAGAAAACCGGATGAACCGCAAAAATACTCCGACGAATCATTTTCATTTTCAATAGCAGATGTTGTATTGCCCCTCTTTTTTATCCGGATCGGGGGTCTACCCTCTTTTTGTAACTTCGTGCAATGCAACGCCCGCTTTCCATTTCTGAATTCCTGCAGGATTCCGTTCAAAAACCCGTTTTTGATGTCCGCTCCCCGGCCGAATTCGAAAAAGGTCATATCCCCGGCGCTTCCAACATCCCCTTATTTACCAACGAGGAACGTGCCCTTGTCGGCACGAAATACAAAAATGCCGGAAAAGACCCCGCCGTACTCCTGGGTCTGGAAATAGTGGGACCCAAACTGGCTGATTTTGTTCGACAGGCTAAAGCGCTTGCACCCGGCAAAAAAGTGCTCGTTCATTGCTGGAGGGGAGGGATGCGGAGCAGCAGTTTTGCCTGGCTCCTTAATACCGCCGGTTTTGAGGCTACCACCTTGCACCAGGGCTATAAGGCATACCGCCGTCATGTGCTCCGGAGTTTTGAAAACAGGTATCAGCTGCTTGTTCTGGGTGGCGAAACCGGCAGCGGTAAAACAGATATACTCGCCCAGATTGCAGCCAGGGGCGAACAGGTTATTGATCTGGAAGCCCTAGCCCATCACCGGGGCTCATCGTTCGGTGCACTGGGGCAGCATCCTCAGCCCGGGGTGGAGGTGTTCGAGAATATCTTTTCTCACCAATTGCTGCTGCTCGACCCCTCCCGGCGCATCTGGCTCGAGGATGAAAGCAAAAGCATTGGCCGGGTGTTTATACCCGATGCATTCTGGATGCAGATGAAGACAGCCCCGTTAATAAGAGTAAATGTGCCAAAAGCGGCAAGGGTTGCCAGACTCGTGAAAGAATATGGACAATTTCCAAAAGCCGATCTGGAGGCTGCTGTGCTCCGGATCCAGAAACGGATCGGGGGATTGGCCTACAAACAATGCATCGAGGCGCTTGCCTTGGGCGAGCTGGCCACCGTGGCCGATATTACACTCGACTATTACGACAAAGCCTACAACTTTAATAAAGAAAAGAATGTAGTCGATTCGGTGGTGATGGAAGCAGACCTCCCCGAACTTGCAGCCGAAAAAGTGATCGGGTTAGCAAATGCACAGCGAAGGAACGAATAACAAGCTCTGTTTTTTGCCTGGGCCGATTTGCTTTAGATTTACCACGTACTTCATACGAATAACGAAGCCCTGCTCAAAAAAAATCAAATGGAAGAAACAACAGGAATCAAACTCACCCAGTTCAGCAAAGGCGGAGGGTGCGGTTGCAAAATAGCCCCTGCGGCGCTCGAACAAATCCTGCAAGGGGGAGAATCCTTTTCGGATAAAAACCTGCTCGTAGGATATGGCAGCAGGGATGATGCTGCCGTTTATGATCCGGGCAACGGTGATGCCATCATCAGCACCACCGATTTTTTCCTCCCCATTGTCGACGATCCATACGATTTTGGCCGTATTGCTGCAGCAAACGCCATCAGCGATGTCTATGCCATGGGCGGCAAACCCGTCATGGCCCTGGCCCTGCTTGGCTGGCCCGTAGAAAAGATCGATCCTGCGCTGGCGCGTGAAGTGCTTAACGGGGCCCGCAGCATCTGCACCCTCGCCTCCATTCCACTCGCAGGAGGGCATAGTATAGACAGCGCCGAGCCGATCTTCGGGCTGGCTGTTACCGGCACCATTCAAAAGGAGCATATCAAAAGAAATTATACCGTTCAGAAAGGCGACCTTCTTTTTCTGACCAAACCGCTGGGTACAGGCATTTTCACCACCGCCCTCAAAAGAGGTCTGCTGAAAACAGGTGATTATGAGATGCTAATGGAAGTGATGTGCGGGCTCAATCAGATCGGGCAAGTGCTCGGCGAAAAAACCTGGGTACATGCCATGACCGATGTAACCGGTTTTGGTCTGGCCGGACATCTGCTCGAAATGCTCGGCAACAAAACCTGTTCGGCCGAAATCAGTTACCAGGCTGTCCCAAAGCTGGCAGGGGTGGAAGAATACATGGCCCGGTTTATTTTTCCGGATAATACTACCCGTAACTATGCCGCGCATCATCCTTCGATTCACGGAATGGATGGAACGGAATTTATCCTGATGTGCGATCCTCAAACCAGCGGAGGGCTGCTCATTGCAGTTGATCCGGGAGCGGAATTGGAATTTACAGCCCTGCTGAAAGAACAGGGCTGTTTCACGGCAAAGATCGGGGTTGTTACCGAGCGGAGGGACTTTGCTGTTTATTTGACCCATAGTTCTGTCCATACCTCTATTTTCCAGCTTTAGGAAGGCTGTTTTTCTACACCAAAAATACTCCTCTCCTGCAATAAACCGGCTTTTGTTTCTTCAAAAACACATGCTACTCCCTAACTCGACTAAATCCCAAACAAATAACTGAATGCCAAACCACAGGAATAATAAGTGCGGGAACAGTTAAGTAGGATGTAATTATAGTCTTTTTGTTTTGAAAAATTATTTCCATCATATTCTAGCGGAGGGTTGGCAGATGAAAGGCCCATTCGGCAAACCAACTCCATGCGAAATTTTGCCTTTTTTCGGATGATGCTGGTTCCAAGGCCTATGTGAATCTGATAATTGATCGCATTAAATCCGGAATGAACATATATTCTATCTACGTCGTTTGGCAATAGTGGTTCGTATAGCGCATAGGTAAAACTTTTGTCAACCCAGTTTGTGCTTTCCGAGGCGTAGAGAAACATGTTCGCACTCATTCCAAACAAGACATAGAGCGACTTTCTTTTCTTGATCAGGTAATAATTTCCCTCAACAGGTATGTCAACATAATTTACATTGTGTCTAAAAAAGCGATAACCATACCCTGGCACGAATACCAGATTGGCCGTATATTTTTGACTATACTCTGCACCCAGGCTGATTGAAACCCTTGGCGTAAGTTGATAAAGGAAATTGAGTCCGGCAGTTAGCGCCATTTTGCCCCAGGGATCCCGATTTAAGCTACTATTTGAATTGTTGATCTCGGTTAGCTTCGCCCAGGAATAATCAACAGAAAGAAGGGGGCCGAGAAACAACTTCCTTGATTTGGATGTATCCGACGTATCCTGAGAGTAGACAGGATTCATCGAAAAAAAAGCAATAAGAATCATGCCTAATACTTTTCCGGATCTTATTGCTGATGTTCCTTTCCGAAAATTTTGAATGGTTTTCATTTCAGATAAATTAAGAAGTTACTGATGAATGATTTTCTGTGTTTCAACCATACCGTCGCTCGTGATGAGTTTCGCAAAATAAATTCCTGCCGGTACCGAACTCAAATCCGGCATCCAGTTGCTCAATGTACCATCCGGGTTTGAGTAAATCAACCCGCCCTGCATCGTATAAATATTCAGGAAACCAGATTTCCCGTCAGGGGTACTAATTGAAACAAGCCCATTACTCGGGTTTGGCTTGACAAGCAGGCTGGGATGCAATACCCACGCATCGTTTTTTGGGGAGACCAGGGAAGGAGAAAGTACATTGCCGGGACAGGCGCTCCCCGGAGCGAGTCCTACACAACTTCCTGCCATACTAAAAATACTCACCTTCCCATCGCAATTCCGGAGCGTGGCCAGGGCAGCGTTTGCCGCTCCAGGGCAGCTCTTGAACGTTGCCATTCTTCCGTTGTGCCATTTTTGGGTTTCCTTAAAATTATTTAAGTTGCTGTACCCGTGGCCCGTATTAAAGGTGGCCCCGTCGGGCATGTGCTCTCCATCGGGAAACGCCTGGGCGCCCATGAGCTTGATTTTGGCGCCTGCCGTATCAGAACCATAAATCAGGAATTGCCCGTCATAGCCACTGTGGGCAACCACCTGATCATAGCCTGTGCCGAAAAAATCGCCGCAGGCAATTCCGTCCCACGTTACTGCTGCTCCCGAAGGGGGTGCATATGGGGCAATTGCTGAACTAACAGACCAGGGATAGGCATGAAGAGAAAAAAAAGACAAAAAGCCTGCGTCATCGGCGATGGCAAACTCGGCTCCTCCTCCGGTGGCTGAATTATCATAAAAATGCCCTGCTGTTACTTTTGCTATTCGTTTGGATGTTACAGAAACCTGTAGCGAATTCAAGGTAAAGGGAGCAGCACTATTACCCGGGTTAAAATAGAGCAGATGCAAGCCACCATGGTTATCGATAAGCAGTACTTCATCACCGGGATGAGCAGGGTCGAAATCGCCCGAAGCGGCGCCGGAAATGCTCAGACCGGTTAGAAAGGGTGATTTAACCAGCGAACTGATGGTGGTTCCATGTTGGCCGAGAATGTCTACATCGTCTTTGGCCCCGATAACAACAAGGGCATCGGGCCCTGCACCGGCGAATTTGCCTGAAAGAAGATGCATAATGGGTTCGTGTACATCGGTCAGCGCTTTAATCGGGGGTGATTGCCGTTTTGTAACGGGGTCGATGCTGCTAAAAAACAATTCGTTATGATACGTACCGGCCACCAGCTGCGAATTGCCCGAGCCGTCAAAATCGCCCCCTGTTGCCGCCGCATATTCCCAGCCACCCACGGGCATATTAGCCGGGGGCACCGCCGCGGGGAAGAGGGCAATGGGGTTAAATGGATTTTTGTAGGATAGATGCAGAAAATCAGTCGTATTTACGGCCAGAGCCAGTTGTGCATACCCTTCAATATTCGGATCGTTGTTCGAATTTGCTGCGGGGGCATACAGGGCATTGGAAGCATAAAAATCAGAAATAATACTATATATATATGGATTCCAGGCCGTAAAAAGGGCATAGGGGCCAACCAGAAGGTGGTTGCCCGATATACGAACAGGCATTGCTTTTCCACACCGTATACCTGCACCGCACGAAACGCCGCCTGAAATATTGTTGTTGAAATTTCCGGGCGACTCATATACTAATGTTGCAAAGGTCATGGCCAGTTGCTGCATCCAGGTAATATCAAAGTAGCTGGTATATCCAAATTGATAACAAAGGGCAATGAATTCAAACGTTGTGAAAGCATGCCCAAGGTCTTCGGGCAGGGAATAATCATAGTCAGAACTCCAGAATACACTGAAAGGTTAGCAGGGATTTGACACAAGCTGGGCCTTGATATCAGCAGCAACCTGCGAGAGGTACCGTCCCTGGTAATGCCCCAGGGGTTGACGGGCAAATTGACTATGTACCGCTGCCAGTTGCTCAAGCCAGATAAGTACCGAACCCATTGCTGCCTGCATATTGACCTGGCCGACTGTTATCTCGGTACTTACATTATCATTAAAATAACCACTAGAAGTTATTTTACCTTTACATGGGTCATCAATTTTGAAAGACACCCAGGCAGTTTTATTATACCACTCAACCGATTCATAAACCTTGGTTGTGAGCCAATTTGCAAATTGCTCATAGGTTCTGGCGCCCGTTTCGGAGGAGTGTTGAACTTCTCCGGGCAAGGTATCAGGAAGCATCGTGATAAAGTCGTTGTCGGATGAAACGAGATACAGAAATTCAGCCATGGGATAGAGCAAGGCTCCGTCCTGAGCAGTCTCAATTTCATCATAACGACAACCGGGGCCCACGTGCGACCAGCACCTTCGGGGTGACAGCGCATTCTCATTCACTATCGTTGAAACATCTGTAATATTACATCCCGACGCTGCGTCTCTGGTAAACGGAAATCCCAGCGAAGCGGCAGTGGCAGGTGAAAAGACCGTTCCGATATGATCGTCTCTTCTATCCATGATTCGCTGGACGTGGACAGCAAACTGATCGAGATACTTTTTGTCTTTCGTAGCCTTGAACATATCCAGGTATCCACGAAGATAGGCCGGTTCAAAAGCGGAGACTTCGATTGTACAATTTGCCAGCATGGATGTGCCTTGTCCGGGAGGGGAGCTTTCAGGCCCGATACTATTATTGTATGTATCAAAGGCATTGCGATAGGTTTGAGCTTCAATAGACATGCCGCAGAGCAGCGTTATAGAGAGTATGGCTATTTTTTTCATTGTTTCCTGAATTAGGGTAGAACAAATTGATTTCCATCTTCATTTCCGGCGTTAGACTCTTTACAAGCTATTCAGCCCAGATTCTGACGAAGGGAGTGAAAACCGGGTGTAATAAGCGATTGCAAGCTACTGGTTGTGCTAAAGATGGCTTGCCTGGAACAACCAGTCTGCCATACTAAAACCTGGTTTGTTGAAACCCGCTTGAATCTTTCTTAATCGGCTTGAAGTATAACCCAAAACACCTTCTTACCTTTTTCCGGATCAAAGAAAAATCGGATTTTGCATACCAGACCATGAAATTCGATAGACGAGTTAAATCCGGGCCTGAATTTAACCGGAGAGCAGGTAAGATTTTAGCTATAAAGTATTCCTGCTTGAAGAATATGCTATTCTACTATTTCAACGAAAGCTTATTCCTGCATAGTGAAGATGCACATCTACAGAAGGAGGATGTGCATCTATGCATAGAATGCATCAATAGAAGAAGCGTGTACACCTGTTGATGGAGGAGGGCATCCATAGAGTGGATCCTCTAATCACTTCCCTGCCTACCGCAGCACCGGACACTGCGACGGCAGGCAGGCTTGACCAAAATCACCAAAACGAATACAAACTGACAATTTGACGCAATATTCATCATGCCGTGTCAGTCATTTGGACTCTTTCGGAGATTTTATTATCGTGTACAACGAATTGAAAGAAACAGCGTGTGGCAGCACCGAGGTTCAGTTCAACTTAAACTCCGAAGTAAAATGAAAATGTATGCCGGGGTTATTCTCGATGGCATTGTTTAATGCCCAGGCTGTCTCACTCAGATAAACCGGGTTCTCATCCTTATCAAAGGCCACACGTTGTGAACGGAAACGGGTAAACTCTTCAAAGAATTTCGGATCGTCGTAGGTCATCCAGCAGGCCTTGTGAAGCGGCAGGGGGGCAAAACGGCAGGATGCCCCATATTCCTGAAGCAAACGGTACTGGATTACTTCAAACTGAAGTTCACCTACGGTGCCGATAATCTTTTTATTTCCGGGTTGCTGGATAAAGAGCTGCGCAACACCTTCGTCGGTAAGCTGCTGGATGCCTTTCTCGAGCTGTTTGGTCTTGAGCGGATCGGTATTGATGAGTTCCTTGAATATTTCGGGCGAAAAACTGGGGATGCCTTTGTACATAAAATTCTCGCCTTCGGTAAGGGTATCGCCGATCTTGAAATTGCCGGTATCGTATAAACCCACCACATCGCCGGGATACGCTTCCTCGATGAGGTTTTTATCCTGTGCCATGAAGTTCACCGGGTTGGCAAACCTGAAGTTTTTATCGATGCGTACATGGTGATAAAACTTGTTCCGTTCGAATTTGCCACTTACAATACGCAAAAACGCAATCCGGTCGCGGTGACGCGGATCAAGGTTGGCATGGATTTTAAACACAAAACCGCTGAAGGCCGGCTGTTCGGGTTCGACCATACGCGTATCGCTCATCCGTCCACGGGGCGAGGGGGAGATTTGCACAAAACAATCGAGCAACTCTTTTACTCCAAAGTTGTTCAGCGCGCTCCCAAAAAAAACAGGGGCCACTTCACCGGCCAGGTATTTCGAGCGGTCGAATTCGTCGTAAACCCCATTGATCAGTTCCAGGTCTTCGCGGAGCTGCTGGGCAAATTCGCCGATCTGCTCATCCAGCACCGTATCGTTCAGATCGTCGATGGTCACTTTCTCGTCCTCAATCGTTGTTTTATTCGCACGAAAAAGCTGTAAATTCTTTTCGTAGATATTGTATACCCCCTTAAAGCGCGCTCCATTGCTGATGGGCCAGCTCAGGGGGCGGACACGGATGTTCAGTTTTTTCTCCAGCTCATCGAGCAGATCGAATGGGCTGCCCCCTTCCCTATCCATTTTATTGACAAACACAATCACCGGTGTATTCCGCATGCGGCAAACGCCCATGAGTTTTTCGGTTTGCTCTTCCACTCCTTTTACCGCATCCACCACCAGGATTACGCTGTCAACAGCCGTAAGGGTGCGGTAGGTATCTTCAGCAAAATCTTTGTGACCGGGGGTATCGAGCAGGTTTACCTTCATTCCATGATAATCAAACGCCATCACGGAGGTGGCCACCGAAATGCCCCGTTGTTTTTCGATTTCCATGAAATCGGATGTGGCGGTCTTTCTTATCTTGTTGCTTTTTACAGCGCCTGCTACCTGGATTGCTCCGCCAAAGAGCAGAAATTTTTCGGTCAGTGTTGTTTTACCGGCATCGGGGTGGGAGATGATGGCAAAGGTGCGGCGTTTGTTTATTTCTTCGTTAAAGCTCATTCTGTATTTTAAGAGGGGCAAATTTAACAAAAGAAGCGATGGGAGAGCGTTTTATCCCGCTTTCTGCCTGTTTTGTGATGCTGTCGCCGATAGATCACGGCTCCTTATCAACCCTCAAATTCTCTGATCGCAGCCTCAAAAAATGTTATCTTTGCCAAATTTTTCGAATAGACCTACTACCCAGCATTGATGGACAAAAAATCATTTATCGGCTTATTACTCATTGGCGCCATCCTCATCGGAGGCTCCTATTTCATGAGTCCTTCCAAAGAACAGCTTGCTAAACAACAGCATTACAAAGACTCTGTCGGACGCGAGCAGGTGGCTGCCGAAGCAAAATACAAGGCCGATCAGGCCCTGAAAAAACTGGCTGCTGCCGATACCGTGCATGCCAAACCGGGTGAAACCGCTGTCGCCGGCGATTCGCTCCGGAATCTCCAGAAACTGAAACAATATGGCCCTTTCCAGGAATCGGCCGGAAAAAAGAAACAGTACCTGACCATCGAAAACGACTTTTACAAAGTCAGCCTCAGCACCCGCGGCGGACGGCCGGTTTCTGTCCAGCTGAAAGACTTTCATACTAAGAAGGCCGATGGGCCTCCGATCATGCTCTATGCCGAAGATTCCTCGACCTTCGCACTCCAGCTTTTTGACAATACCAACAGGGCCTATTCGACCGACAGTCTTTTCTTCGCCCCGTCCGACTCCTCGTTTGCCGTAAAAGCCGACCAAAGCAAAACGCTGTCCATGCGGCTCTCTGCTGGCCCCGGAAAATACATTGAGTACGTTTATTCCCTGAAAGGCAACGACCACATGATGGGGTGCAAGATCAACCTGGTAGGTATGCAGGATGTCATTGCCTCTAACATGCAGGATCTTGATCTGCGCTGGGCCATGAAAACACCCAGCCAGGAAAACGATCTGGGAAGCCAGCGTCAGAATTCAACGGTCTATTATAAGTTCCCCGAAGAAAAGGTAGATAATCTCAACAAGACAAAAGACGAAACCAAGACCCTCGAAAGCAGCGATCTGAAATGGGTGGCTTTCAAACAGCAATTCTTCACTTCGGTGCTTATTGCCGATAATTCCTGGGGACGCACCAAACCTGCACTCGAGGTGCATACCGATCTGGGCGACAGCGCCCATGTGAAAGACTTCTCGGCCCGGTTCTCCATCCCCTTTTTACACAAGCCTGCCGAATCGTTTGCCATGAAATTCTATTTCGGGCCCAACAATTATACCCTGCTCAAGAGTTACAACCTGGATCTCGAAGGACAGATGTCGCTCGGATGGAGCATTTTCAGGTATGTAAACACCTGGCTCGTCATACCGATCTTCAATTTCCTCGACAGTTTCAACATGAGCTACGGGATTATCATCCTCATCCTTACCATCATCATCAAAATCATTATCTTCCCGATAGCCTATAAAACGTATCTCTCCTCGGCCAAGATGCGGGTCATCAAACCCGAAGTGGATGAACTCAATGCCAAATTCAAGGACGGCGACCCGCTCAAGAAACAGCAGGCCACCATGGCCTTGTATAAAAAGGCGGGCATTAACCCCATGGCCGGTTGTATACCCGTATTGCTGCAGATGCCTATCCTCATTGCCCTGGTGAGTTTCTTCCCGGCCGCTATTGAATTGCGTCAGCATGGTTTTCTTTGGGCAAGCGATCTGAGTACCTACGACTCGATCTGGCACCTCCCCTTCCGGATCCCGGCCTATGGCGATCATGTGAGTTTGTTTGCCCTGCTCATGACCGGATCAACCATACTCTATACCTGGTCTAACAGCCAGCTGATGGGCCAGAGCGACCAGCTCCCCGGCATGAAATGGATGATGTACCTCATGCCTGTAATGTTCCTTGTGTTCATGAACAACTACTCTTCGGGCCTGAGTTATTATTATTTCCTTGCCAACATGATTACCTATGGACAGACCCTGCTGATGCGCAGATTTGTGGATCAGGATGCCATTCATAAAAAGATACAGGAAAACAAACTGAAACCCGTAAAAAGTTCAAGCTGGCAGCAACGTCTTGAAAAAGCTGCAAGAGACAGGCAGAACCTGTTGCAACAACAGCAGGGAAAGAAAAAGAAGTAACCCTTCCTTGTTTGTGAGATGAGCCGTTAAAACTGGCTGAACAATGATCATTGACTGCATTTTTTCATCGAGTAGCCTACAACCATTAACCGGATTGCCCATGGAACTCAATGCCCTTTCTGCCATATCGCCGGTTGATGGAAGATACCGCAACCAAACCGGAGCGCTGGCCGCCTATTTTTCGGAATCAGCGCTTATCAGGTACCGCGTATTGGTTGAGGTGGAATACTTTATTGCCCTGTGCGAACTTCCGCTGCCCCAGCTCAAAGACATAGACAAAGCCGCCTATGAGCCCATGCGCAATTTGTACCGCAACTTCAACAACGACGATGCCGCAGCGATCAAGCATATCGAAAAAATCACGAATCACGATGTCAAGGCCGTTGAATATTTCCTGAAAGGACGGTTTGATTCGCTCGGGCTGAGCCAGCAAAAAGAGTTTATCCATTTCGGGCTGACTTCACAAGACATCAACAATACCGCCACCCCGCTGCTCCTGCGCGATGCCTGGAAGCAGGTCATCGAACCCTTGTACGTTGAACTCATCGGCAAGCTGAATGCCCTGGCCGAAAGCTGGAAGGATATCCCCATGCTTGCATTCACACACGGCCAGCCCGCATCTCCCACCCGTCTGGGCAAAGAAATGAAGGTATACACAGAACGCCTCGACAAACAATTGAAACAAGTAAAAGCGGTTCCTTTTTCGGCAAAATTCGGGGGTGCCACCGGAAACCTCAACGCACACCATGTTGCCTATCCAACCACCGATTGGGTAAAATTTGCCAACTACTTTGTAAACGCAACACTCGGGCTCGACCGTTCACAATACACTACCCAAATTGAGCATTACGACAACCTTGCGGCGTTCTGCGACGGGATAAAACGGATGAACACCATCCTCATCGATCTGAACAGGGATATGTGGACCTATATCTCGATGAATTATTTTAAACAAAAGATCAAAGAAGGGGAAATTGGCTCTTCAGCCATGCCGCATAAAGTAAACCCCATCGATTTCGAAAATTCGGAAGGCAATCTGGGGCTGGCCAATGCGCTGCTCGAACACCTCAGCGCAAAGCTTCCGGTTTCGCGTCTGCAACGCGACCTCACCGACTCAACCGTGTTGCGCAACCTGGGCGTTCCGTTTGCACATACACTGATTTCGATCAAGTCGCTTCTTAAAGGCATCGACAAACTTGTCCTGAACCGCGAAACCATCGCCCAGGACCTCGAAGACAACTGGGTAGTGGTAGCAGAAGCCATCCAAACGGTACTCCGGCGCGAAGGCTATCCGAAACCATACGAAGCCCTCAAAGAACTGACACGTACGCATGCCCGCATGACACGCCAAAGCATCAGCCAGTTTATTGATACGCTCCAGATATCCGATGCAATAAAAACCGAACTCAAAGCCATCTGTCCGGAGAACTATACCGGGGTGTAAACATCCCGTTTTCTGTTTTACCGCAGAACGCTGTGTTTTATATCCAGAGAAATTCATTCCATGAAAGTTTCGGGTTTCACCATCGTCCGCAATGCCCTTAAATACGATTATCCCATCGTAGAAGCAATCACCTCCATCCTGCCCGTCTGCGACGAGCTGGTGGTGGCAGTAGGAAAATCGGAGGATGATACCCTGCAACTGATCCGTTCCATTGCCAGCGATAAAATAAAAATCATCGAAACCGTCTGGGATGATTCCCTGCGCCAAGGCGGCAAGGTACTTGCCGATGAAACGAACAAAGCGTTCAATGCCTGCGCTGCTGACAGCGACTGGTGTTTCTATATCCAGGGCGATGAGGTGATCCATCAGCAGTATCTCAAACCCATTACAGAAGCCATGCTGCAGTGGAAAGATGACAAACGCGTGGAAGGCCTGTTATTCGATTACACACATTTCTATGGTTCGTATGATTTCATTGGCGACTCCAGGGCCTGGTACACCAATGAAATCCGGATCGTACGCCGTGATCCACGCATTTCCTCCTTCAAAGATGCCCAGGGCTTCCGTCTGGCGGGGCGGAAATTGAATGTAAAACGCATACCGGCATCGGTCTATCACTACGGCTGGGTAAAGCCTCCCGAATTTCAACAGGCCAAACAGGAAAGCTTTCACAAAATGTGGCATAATGATGAATGGGTAAAGAAAAACATCCCCCAGACGGCCAAATTCGACTATTCACAAATAGATTCGCTCGAACGGTTCGAGGGCACACATCCCAAGGTGATGCTCGAACGCATCGGCAACAAGAACTGGGAGTTTGCTTTTGACCCATCACGAAAAAAGTTTGGCTCGATCAAAGCCCGGTTTCTTTATTTCATCCAGCAGAAGTTTGGGTGGAAGATCGGAGAATATAAAAACTACACCTGCATTTAGCTCTCTGCTCTTTCGTGATTTTACGGCATCCCTGAGCTCCCAAATAGATTTCCTCAAGCCAGACGGCTACACCTTCCGATGGGCGCCGCATGTTCTTTATTGCTAGCTTTGACAAACCGGGGTTTTGCATTAGCCGTGCAACAGGCTAATGCAAGGTGTGTTAGGCCTGTGCGCTGGCATCACGGTTATCCCGCGGGCCAGCAGTGCTGATGGCCTTTTGAGCGCGAATGCGTGGCACTAATACAGGAAGCGGGATAAAAGCATTCAACATCTTCCTAAAATCAAAAATACAGATGAAGATCAAGAGCCCGAAAGTCAGATGGACAGCCGTTATCCTTTCTGTTTTTGTCCTGAATACCATTACCTATTATCTGCTCGGGCCCTCCCAACTCAAGAAACAACTCCTCACCGGTTCATTCGCTCATCTTACACACCAATCAGACAGTGCGTTGGTCCGTAACTATTGCCTCTCCGACTGCCCCCGGAACGGACCTGGCTGGTCGGCCGATCTGCAGGCAGACGAGCCATTGATGAAGAATAAACTCGGGGTGCATTTTATACTCTACCCGGATATCATCAAAGACGATTGGAGCAATTATGGCTGCGGCATGAGCTATCAGACCGAAAATACCGGGGGTGGTTTTGAGGCTCCTCTCCGGTTGTTTGGAGTAACGCAAACCGAAATCCTGCAGATTGATCACAAATACCAGTACAAAAGAATGGCGGAATATCGTTGGTGTTTGTTCTTTTGGATAAAGACTTTCGAATATGTAGATTCCTCAGACATCCATTGAAATCAGGCTTGAGGGCAGCGTTTCTCGCTCAAACAAGGCATATAAAACAAAAAGAGACCTTCTGTTTATCAGCGGATCTCTTTTTCTGGCAATACAGAAAAACTTATTTAGGGTTAACTCAAACACCTTCAAACACCACTCAATCATCACTTAATGTCTCATTTTCATCATTGAGATGCAAGACTAAATACCGTTTCCAATCAAAACCCTTGCACCAAGCAAAACGTGGACGAACTTTGTGTTCAAAGGAATTTTTAAGTTACTTTTTGCTTGCCCAACCCCGCCTGCCGACGCGCAGGAAGCTTGAGGGGCGGGGCAGGAAAGTAACGCAAAAAAGGCCCCACGCGGACCAACTTCAAGATGGCTTTTCAGCACAGGCCATCGCTTCTCGCCAGCCATCTTGAAGTTCGCTCTCCGCGTGGACTCCCCAGCGCACAGGGCGATTCGTCCCCCAATAGTTTGTCGATTTTTTGAGTGAACCCTATTTATCCTTATAGATCAGGAAGTGCTTTACCAGGGTAAAGGTTTCATTCTTGCCTTTGTCGAGTTTTACCTTTTCGTCAATGGGTTTACAGCCTTTTACATTGATCTTGATTTCATAGTTTTTACCACCATCGAGGGTCACAAAATAGTTTCCGTCTTCGCTGGCTATGGTGCGTCCAACTTCGGTAATGCCTGTTTCATCGTAAATAACCACTTCGGCCTGTACAGGCTGTCCGGTTTCGCCGGTGAATACGGTTCCTTTCAGGATAGAAAGTTTAGGGGCATTGGGGTCGGTACGCGCTTCTCCGGTCAGGGCATCGTATTTGCTCATGTCTACCTTATAAATATCGCGTTCGCCTAGTCCGCCTGGGCGGTTGCTGGAGATGTAGGCCGTATTGCCATCAACCGAGAGGCAGAAACTGGTTTCGTTATTGACCGAGTTTATGGGGTAGCCCAGATTCACGGCCTTGCCCCATTTGCCGTTTGCAAAGGTTGTTTTGAAGATATCATAACCTCCCATGGAGTTATGCCCCTGTGAGCAAAAGAACAGGGTCTTACCGTCGGGTGTGATGTAAATACCGCCTTCGTCGTATTGGGTATTGACTTCTGGACCCAGGTTCACCGGGTTGTCCCACTCGGTCTTCGATTTGCGTTTGGCCATCCAGATATCTCCGTTGCCATAGCCTTTTTGACCGCCTTTGGCTTTGACATCCTGCCCCCGTTCGCTGATGAAGAATATGGTATTCCCATCAGCCGTCAAACAGGCCCCATCTTCGAAATAAGAAGAATTAATAGGACGTTCCATGATCTTGGGTGTTCCCCATTTACCCGAAGTACTGACTTTCGAAACAAAGATCTCTCCCCCCTTGGCATCCTCCTCGTTGTTGCGGTAGATAAAAATCTGTTTCCCGTCGGGGGTGATGCTGGAGGCGGCGCTGTGACCAGGCCCGTTGATGACTCCGTTCATGTATTCGGCCCGGTTCCAGGTTTTGCTGGTATCGTTCCAGGCCGACATATAGATATGGTCAAATGGCTTGTTATCGCCCTGGATGTCTTTCTGTGCATTTCCTTCGGGACGGCGGGATGTAAAGATCATGGTCTTTCCATCGGCCGAAACCGAGGGGCGTTTATCATCATAAGGCGAATTGATATTCTCGCCCAGGTTTGTTACCGTCACGTTTAAAGGGTGAGCCGTAAGTTCCTTGGCGGTTTTTACCATGTTGTAGTATAGGTTTCCGTCATAATCTTTTGAACCATCACCCGAAAGTGTTTTGAATGTCTGAAGTTCTGTTTCGGCAGAGTCGAGTTTTGCATCGGTGAGGTACATACGGCCCAGATAGAGGTGGGCTTCGGGGGCAGCCTTGGCATCGATGCTTACCGACTTCAGAAAGTTTGTCCGGGCCAGGTCATATTCTTCCATCATAAAATAACATTCGCCGATGTGGGAGATGATGCTTGCATCATTCGGTTTGTTTTGTAAAACTTCCTTATACAGGTTCACCGACTTGACATAATCCTGTTTATAAAATTCCTGCTGGGCATTGAACATTTTTACCTGGTCTCCGCTTTTAGAAATGATGCTTTGAGCGGGAGCATAGGCAATGGCAATACAAAACATCCAGGAAAGGGTAAGTCGTATTTTTTTCATTCAGGGTGAGGTTTAGGCCGCGAAAAAACAAATATAACAAGAATTTCTGTCTGATCCGGGACGCGTTACGTGACGGTTTGATAAAGTAATCATTCGGGGATTTTCATCGCCGGCAAGCTTTGGGGAAGCAATTCGAGAAATTGCCGGAGACCCTCTCGTTTCAGCTCATCCAGGTTATATCTTATATTCCGGGTCAGATAGTGTTCCAGATCGGCGCCCGGGGGGAACTGGTCACGATTCTTTGCGGCTACCTCCGGGGCCAGGCTGATGCCCAGACGGAGCGCTTCATTAAAAGCGGCCACGAAGGCGGGCCCGACCTCTTTATTGCTCACCCAGCATGCAAAGACAAACGGAAGACCGGTAAGCGTTTTCCAGGCTTCGGCCAGGTCATAACAATAGGCGTATTTGTTTGTTAAGGCAAATGTCCGGTCGCCGATGACGACCCCTGCAACAAATTCTTTTATCTGCGTTTCATACCCGTCTGATGCTAAGGTATACGCGGGGCTGATTTTCCATAATTTTTGACAAAGTATTTTTACAAGGGCCACCGAAGTACGGCTTTGATTGTCGAGCAGGATGTGCTGGATCTGGTGGAGCGGAACCTGGCTGTAGAGACAAACCGATCGCACCGGCCCTTCGGCCCCGATGCAATAATCGGTCAGGATATGGTATTCTTTCATCAGCGGAATGACAGCAACCGGAACCAGGCCTATGTCAACCCTGCCATCGAGCAATTTGGCAGCACAAACGGCAGGGATATCGAGCTGGAGATCGATGGTCTTCGAAAACCCCGACCGGTTGATCCCCTCCATAAAGGGCCTGGAATTGAGATAGGAAACTACGGAGATCCGGAGCTTTTGTGTGTCGCTGCTGTTCATCTTTCTGAATGAGGGTGCAAAAGTAAGGGTTTTCTGAAGAAATTGTCATTATTCGGGCAGATCCCGACACCCCCTGCCCTGTCAAGACAGCCGGCACATGCTGTCTGGGTTTGAACGCATCAGAATACCGGGTGTTACGGTTGGCGTCTGTAAGCAAACAGAAAGTCGCCCATCGTTACCCGGCCAGGGCGTTTCGTTGGGCCGGATATTCCTTCCAGGTAAAGCACATCATACCAAATTGAAAAGGGATCTTTATCTCTCTGCAAAAGGATCCGTAACCGGCAGAGGTCTTTGCCTATCGACCCGGGTTCAATTCGGCAGGCATGCCGAGCGCGCTGACGCATGTTTCCTGAACAAGACAACTTTGCTGTCATTCCCCAAAACAGCAAGGCCCGGGCAGGGCGGTATCGTTACATTTCACCACGTATTGAACCTATAAATATTCAACCACATAAGAAATACCATTGCCTGTTTTAAACCTGTTGAACACCCAACAAACCGCATTAAATTGGTTTTGTTTGCCGGTTAACCCGCAATACTTTCACTTAAGTGGATAATTGACAGAATCGTGTCGCGGATACTGCGCAGGAGATATCCAAAAACCGGTTTGGAAAGTTGCACCACTGCGTAACCCTGTAAAGGGCACCTTCTTACAAAACAATGAAACCCGATCCAGGCGATTTCATCTATCTAAAATCAGTCATTCAAGACACCTTACAACTCCAAACACCCTAAAACCACGACCATGAAAAAAATTACGCCCCTCCTCCTCTGCTGTTGCGGGCTGATGATGAATCAGTCATCAGCCCTGGCCAGACACCTGATGTATAAAAATGCCGCCGTTCATTCAGACGGCCCAGCCAGACCGCAACCTGGAACACTACACAGCGCTCCCCAAAAAACACCGCTCACCTCCCCGGCCAATGCCGGCGCAACGCCTACCCATATCCTCTATCTGAACAAGGACGAAGTGCACTATTTCCTTCAGAAAAACGAAGCCTATACATTCAGCAGCAGGATCGGCAATTCGGGGGCATCCACCGTTACCAGGGCCAGGCTGAACTACACCATCAACGGAGGCGAAGTGCAGACCTGCGTGGTCGATCTGAATATGCACCCACGGTCTGTTGCACATGTAATGCATACCACAGCCTGGACGCCAAAAGCAGCTGGCGCTTATACCCTCAAACTCTGGGGCAATGATCTGAACCCAGGCAACACAAAACGAAGTTCTGACAACGACACCCTTACAGCCATCCTGCAGGTGCTCGATTCGGTGCAGGTGAAAATTCCGTTGGTGGAGGAATTCAACCAGGCATCCTGCGACCCATGCGCACAGGCCACTCCAAACGTAGATTCTGTGCTTTTTAACAATCTGGGCAAATGCAGCGCTGTACGCTACCATGTAAGCTGGCCAGGCACGGATGAGATGAACGCCGTTACGCAAAACCCGTTTGTAAATGCGAGGTGCGCCTATTACAACATCAATAGTGTGCCCGATGCAAAGATCGACGGGTCGACCGATGTCAACCCTGCCGGTATGGGCACCTCCGATATTGCAACTGCGGCAGCCAAAGGTTCGCCCTTTCGCATCAATATCAATTACAGCTATGCCCCCAGCACGCATACCTATTCTGCCGGAGTAAACATTACGGCTTACAGCGCCGAAGCCGCCGGCCTGGTTGCCTATTGCGCTCTGACGGTGGATACACTCACGTATAAAGGAAATCAAAGCAGCGAAAGCATTCCTCAATATGTATTCCCTCAGGTTGCCGAAGACATGATGCCAACCTCGAACGGCACCACCCTCGCGGCATTTACCGTTAACCAGACCAGGTCCCTGAATCTTTCCTGGGTGCAGGATCACCCCTGGGGAGCCGACTACAGTTCCTGGCCATACGACTCCACAACCACACACCTGGTGGTATGGGTAGAAGACAGCAGCCAACAGTATGTTTATCAATCGGCCACGGTGGCCCCTTCCTCGCCGCTGCTGGCATCCCGCACCAACCCGGTGCTGGATAACCTGTACGTTTACCCAAATCCTTCGAACGGAACAACTCATCTCCTGTTCGATTTGTATACAGATGCAACCGTAAGCCTGGAAATAGTGGATATGCTCGGGCAGCAGGTCAGCACTACAAACGAAGGCAGACTCGGGGCCGGCCAGCATTCGCTGAATTTCGACTCCGGCACGCTCTCCCCGGGCATCTATTTCGTACACATGCAGGCTGGGCCCTATGGCTCTACAAAGAAGATTACAGTTACCCGATAATACAGTACCAAGCGGGGCTAGCCCAAAGCCTGCCCTGTTTGTTTATTTAAACACCAAACACAGAACACATGAAATACCTTATTTGCATGCCACTTGTACTGGCAATGATCATTCTCCCGGGTTGTGATAACCGGAAGGCGACTAAATTCACCATCCTTCCTTCGGATGTACCGGGCATCATATCGCTTGGTTTCCAGCAAAGATATCCTTCGGGCCTGGTGCGCGAATGGGAGGTGGAGAAAGAAGGAGAACACCTGGTGTTTGAAGTTGGCTTTACTTACAACAGCAAACCCGTAGAAGCCGCGTTTAACCCGGATGGAACGTTTTTGAGGGAAGAGTAAAAGCGGTTGGCCTTCCTTCACCTAAACAACCGATGAACAGGAAAGCCTATGCTTTGTTTGGCTCAGACATGCCTCATCCGGCCCTATAACCGAGGCTCAGAAATCAAACCGGGGCAACAAACAAAAGCGACCATCTCCTTCTGGGCGATGGCCGCTTTGTTATGCAATTGCGCAGGATCAGCGCGTTACTTCCATAGGGTGACAACCCACCTGGATAGCGCCATCCATCAACCGGTACATATACACGCCCGCATTGAGTTCGGTTGTATTGAGGCTGAACAAGGTAAGGCCCACGGTTACCTGATTACGGGAAATAACACGTCCGCTCAGATCGGTCACTTCCAGGGTCATGGGTTTATCAATATTACTAAGTGGAATATTGATCAGGCTGTTGCCGGGGTTGGGATAGCAAAGCCCCAGGTTGCGGCTTTCGGCTCCATAGGCACCAATACCCGAAACGAGCCCATAAAACCAATCGTGCGCCCGTTTAATGATCAGCCTTCGGTCGGTATAGGTTCCGAGCATTTCCACCCCTGCCCCAAGATAAACCGTTTTCCAAACCCCATTGGTAGCCCTGACTCCGGCAATCGAGGTGTCGCTGTAAGTATAGATGGTGGTGCCCAGCCCAACCGGTTTGATGCCGTCTGGATAGAAATAGGCCGGCCCGTAAAAATGATTGACGGTAATAGAATCGGGCATGCCGGTCCAGATCGGATCGGTGCGGACGGTACGCATTGTTTTGTGTATTGAATCTCCATCCCAGACAAAGGCTGCGTTTAAAAAGTTGGTATAGAACGTACGGGTATTGAAAGTACCCGAAGCCGGCGAAGCGCCCCAGGTATCCCAGCCTACGTCCTGACCAGATACAAGCAGACAGCCTCCTGCGTTGAGGAAGGCGGTAAGCTGTGCCACTTCAACATCGGTAAATGCCGGAAAAGTCCAGCCTATGTTGAGGTAAATGTTCCTGACACCGGCAAAAGCATTTTGTGCAATGGCCGCAGCCATCACCTTTTCATCTGTCTTTCCGGTAGTAGGCTCATTTGAATAGGCCAGCCCGGTAGTGTAGACACTGTCCCAGTTGGCAGCGCTGCCGGGCGTAACCCCATCGCCAATATATCCGCTGTTGTTTACGATCAGATCGCTGATATTCGAAATCACATATACATTGCTGATCATTGGTGGAAGACTGGGGTTTGTAACAGATTTAACGGTCATGGTATAGGTAGCCACAAAAGAGCTTGTGCCGGGGGTTACATTGATCACAATCGTGTTTGTGCTGTTGGCCGGCGTGGTTATCGTATCGGCATGGGTATACGTATTGGCGCCTACGCTGAACGTAGCCGACCAGTCGCCCGGGGCATTGGTAGTGAGGCTATATGCAAACTGCTCGGCTGAGGCCCCTGTATTGAGCGAGCTGAAGTTAAAGGCATTCACCTGCGCCGGGGCACCATGCTGTACCGTAACGGCAGGGGTGCTGAGGGTATAGTTGATGGCGGGATCGCCGGTGGCGCCGCAGTTGAGGACTTCGTTTGTAACGGTATTTTGAACGTAGGAGGTAAGTTTTACGTTCGGTTGTTTCCAGAGCGTGTCAGCCAGATAGTTGTACGTAAAAGTAACCGAGCTGCCGATTGCAGGAAGCACAATGGCATCGCCGGCCCAGCCTGGCATCATCTTACGGAACACATGGGGGAAATCTTTCTCACCATTCCCGCCGGGAGCAGTGGCAAAGTAGAGATATTCGTTCACACAAGTTCGCAGACGGTAGGTCCCTGCAGGAACAGTACCCACCGTGGTAACAACAACCGTGGCCGTATGGTTCTGACCGCTGGTAGTTACATCGTTAACCTGCACCTTGATGGGGCTTCCTCCCGAAAACTCATTGTTGATATCGCTTTGGGTGATTCCAGATGGACTGGCATTCTTTTGATTGCCCAGCATCTCTACATTCGGCACGCCGGTTACCCCGTATTGCATCACCATGGAATCAACCGGATGGGGGTTATAGGTATACATGATATCGGTGCCCGGCCAGGAAGGGTGATAGGCAATATGATGTACCACAATTGGGTTTGGAGTAAGGATATTTGCCAGGAAACCGGGGTTCTGTGCAGCGCAAGGGCCGCAGTTCATACCGGTAAATTCTTCGAGCAGTACATATTTCGGGGCCTGGGCAATGCCGGCGGTTACAAAGAGGACAGAAACCACTACGGCAATGGATCGGGTAATTTTTCTCATCGGGTGAGTTTTTGGATTGATGGGGGTTGCCTGAAAAGCTGTTCAGATCAATTAAACAAATATAAACTAAAAAAAGCGCCGGACAAAAACCCATCGGGTGGGCCAATACAGGCTCTAAAGCCCGGGTTACGTTCGAAAACAGCAACGGATGCTTCTCCCTGAAAACACCTACCGGCCGGGGGCTATATTCAGAAAGACGGCAAAAGGCAAAAGGGTTGCCTGCGCATCAATACCTGATCGTACGTTTTTCTGAATTGAATACATACACGGTTTGTATGGTTGATCCGATTTGATTTTGAAACTCACCCACATTTTCGCTTTCAGGAGGGTCGTAAGCCTCAGTCAATGCCTGTCTGGTGCATGTAGGTTGGGCTGGTTAAAGGCCATCTAAGCCAACTAACAAACTGTTATTCAGAGTATTATGATTGAAACAAGGAGGATATCCATACACCTTTTGACGATTCAAGTGCAACGAATGCTTACCACGATCGGGATAGTGCTTAACACGATCGAGATCATGCTCACCACGATCGCGATCATGCTTACCACGATCGAGATCATGCTTAACCCGATCGTGATCATGCTTACCACGATCGGGATAGTGCTTACCGCGATCGCGATCATGCTTACCACGATCGGGATAGTGCTTACCTCGATCGGGATGATGCTTACCTCGATCGTGATCATGCTTACCTCGATCGCGATCATGCTCACCACGATCGTGATCATGCTTATCCCGATCGCGATCAGGCTTATCTCGATCGGGATAAGCATTCAGACGACTTTGATCATTTTTAGCCCGATTCAGACGCCGTTCTATCTAAGCTATTTTTGCCTAGTTTTGATGACTCAAAGCCTTTGTTCATGCGCTTGCCCTTTTCCCATTTCCTGCTGCTGTTTGTACTTCTTCCGATACGCTTTTCTGCCCAAACCTTTACACAAACCATACGTGGCACCATCAAGGATGCCGACAGCAAAGCGGCGTTGATCGGAGCAACCGTAATCATCGGCAACCTCGATACCGTAAAAGGCGGTATCAGCAATGCCGAGGGTATGTTTCGCATCACCAACATACCGGTAGGGCGCCGGGCCATCAAGGTAACCTATCTGGGTTACGACGATGTGTTGATGAACAACATCATTGTAAGCACCGGGCACGAAGTGGTGCTGAACATCGAGATGCATGAGCGCGTCATTCAGGGCAAGGAAGTGGAAATTGTTGCCGAAAAAGACAAAACAAAAGCCAACAACGATCTTACCACCAACAGCGCACGCAGTTTCACCAGCGAAGAAACCGACCGCTATGCCGGATCACGCGGCGACCCGAGCCGTATGGTGGCCAACTACGGCGGGGTTACGTCGAGCAACGATGCCAGGAACGATATTATTGTCAGAGGAAATTCACCCCTCGGGGTGCTCTGGCGTTTTGAAGATGTAGACATTCCAAATCCAAACCATTTCTCGACACAAGGCGCAACCGGGGGGCCGGTAAGCATGTTAAACACCAACCTGCTGGCCAGTTCTGATTTCCTTACCGGGGCCTTCCCGGCCGAATATGGGAACAAAGATGCCGCTGCATTTGATCTGCATCTGAGAAACGGTAACAACGAGAAAAATGAATTCATCGCCCAGCTGGGCATCAACGGATTAGAGATCGGAGCCGAAGGACCTATCCAGAAAGACGGAGCCACCTATCTCATCAACTACCGCTATTCCACCTTCCAGGTGTTTAACGCCCTGGGCATCAATTTTGGTGTTGCCGGTATTCCTCAATATCAGGATATGTCGTTCAAATTTAATTTCCCTACGGCAAAAGCCGGAATCTTTACCGTCTGGGGTTTGGGCGGCAACAGCACCATCTCCATACTCGACCGCAACCGTGATTCAACCGACTGGTCATACGTTTCCAAAGGACAGGACCTGGTCTATGGCTCGAGCATGGGTGTGGTTGGGTTTACGCATCTGTATTTCTTCAGCCCGACTATTTCGGGAAAATTTATTCTGTCTGCAAGCGGCAGCACCAGCCTGATTACGGTCGACACCTTGAGCAAGGCCAAACAGGATTTCAGAGATTATGACAACCACTCGGCCGACTGGCAATACTGCGCTACGTATCTCCTCACCGATAAAATCAATTCGCATCACCTTATCAAGGCTGGCATTACCTATTCTCAACAGTACATCAACTACAACGCCTATTTTTGGTCGAACACCTATCATGCAGATATCTATCAGCTCCGCGACCAGGACAATACCGGTCTGGGCCAGGCTTTTATTCATTGGCAATACCGCATTACCGATAAACTGGCCCTCAACACCGGTCTGCATTACGAAATCTTCACCCTCAACAACAGCCAGGCCCTCGAACCGCGTGCAGGGCTGCGCTGGCAGTTCAGACCGCGTCATGCACTCTCTCTTGCCTATGGCATGCACAGCCAGACACAGCCCCTGATCTATTATTTTTACAAGACCTACGACCCCCAGACCGGCACCTATATCGAAACCAACCGCAACCTGGGCCTGAGCAAGAGCCAGCATCTGGTGGCAGGGTATGATTTCAATATCTGGAAAAATTTCAGGTTAAAGCTCGAGGCTTATTACCAATACCTCTACAATGTGCCCGTTTCGATGTACACCAATTCTTTTTCGATGATCAACGTAGGCAATGCCCTCGATGGTTTGCCCTTGGTCGACAGCCTCTACAACCACGGAACGGGGCAGAATTACGGGATTGAGTTTACCATCGAGAAATTTTTCAGCAAACACTACTATTTCCTCTCCACCTTCTCGCTTTACAAATCGAGCTATACCGGAAATGACGGTGTGGTACGCCCCACAGCCTACGACGGGGGCTATGTCTATAACATCCTGGCAGGGTATGAGCTGGCCCTGGGCAAGAACAAAAACAGGCTTTTATCGCTCGATGTAAAATACACCACTGCCGGGGGCAACCGCTATACCCCTATCAACGCCAGCGCATCCATTGCCGAAGGGCAGGCGGTGTATTTTGACAACCAGGCCTTCAGCCAGCGGTTTACACCGTATTCAAGACTCGACTTAAAGCTTTCTTTCAGGGTAAACAAGAAACGTATTTCTCACATGTTATACGTAAACGTCGAAAACATACTGAATACACAAAACATACTCGACCAAATCTATGATCCGGGCTCGCATACGGTGCATCTGGAGTATCAGCTGGGGGTTTTTCCTTATGGTGGCTACAGGCTGGAGTTTTAGGTCTTGCCGATGCGCCGGTATAAAATCTTTCTACTCTGTCTCCATCTTCACAAACCGTTGCTGACAGACCGTTGTCTTTGAACTGATGCGGATAAAATAAAGAGCCGGTCTGAGCGCATGTATATCCAGTTGCAGCTCGTGCATCCCGGCATTCACCGGCACGTTGTTTGTCAAAACCACCCTTCCTTCAAGATCAATTACCTGCACCAGGCTTTCTGCTTCCAGTCCGGCGCTGAACCCTATAGTCAACAGGCTGCTTACCGGATTTGGAAACAGGTTGACAGAAACAGTCACGGGTTCATGCCGTTTGATGCCCATAGGGGCCGCGTCTCTCAGCAAGACTACCGAAGCATAAGGAGCCAGGTCAACCAGGTTTGAGTACGGGCGGTTCTTCACATCCACATAGGTTCCCGGCAGGGCAACAGACTGAATGCTGTTGGTGGCATTGTATTCGAACAAGATATTATCATTCGGGTTGCTCGTCGTTACTGTGGCCTCCTGCATCAGGATATTATCCAGCCACAGGGTGCTATCAGGTTCGGTAATCTCGAAAACCAAACTGGCATTGGTTTCGGAAGCAAGTGCGGTGAAGAGGAATTGATTTTCCGTTCGGGTTGTATTGATCTGGCAATATTCAGTTTCGCTGAGGTTATTGAAAGGCGAATTACTCTGACGGATAAAAAGATCCATCGCCTTGTTGTTTTTCGTGCCTTTCAAACTAAACGAAACCACGTAGGTTGAACCTGCAGTGACCGCTCCCACGGCAATGATAATCTTGGATGTGTTCAACAGCCCGCTGGATGGAGAGAAGTAAAACTTCAGACACCCCCCGTCAAGCACCCCGGTATTGTCCCAGCTCACAAGCGCATTGTTCAATGCAGAATACGAATACAAACCAGTGATGTTCGAAGTAAACGAACTGTTGCTGAACATCTCCGGGCCGGTGAAACTGTTGATGGCATAAGGGGCATACGTAACCGGCGATTTTTTAGAAGCTCCATCCTGCTGAAGCGCGCTCTGCCACATGCCCAGATCCTGTATCAGGTTATACGCGGCGCCCGAATCTTCGAAGGTGTTGTACAAACAAAACCGGTCGTCGTACGGGCGGCAGTAGTAATTGCTGTCGAACGACCCGTATGTCTTTAGATCATTCACACTACTCTCCAGCCCGATGACCGTTTGATCAATCCATTTCGAACAGAGAATATTGTCGTGCATAGACACCTGTGTGATCGGGCAATTGGGGCAAATCGCGTCGTGGGCCATATCGAGTTGCCGGGTATTGTTGTACAGCGTATTTTTTGAAACGGTGATGTCATGCGAATTATGAAGGAGGATGCCATTGTCTCCGCAGTTGGCCACGCTATTGCCGGTGATGGTCACAAACCCGGTATTGTCGTCCATATAAATGCCTTCAGACGGAAAATAATCGGGCTGATCGGTGCCTGCCCCCGCTCCCACCCCGTTGAGGACGATATTTCCGAGGATGGTACGGGCAGCGCTGGGCGTTAGGTTCGAAGCCCCGGTCCAGGTATAGATACCGCCCCCGTCATCTTTGGAGAGGGTAAAATAGTTGATGAAGTTATTTTGAATGAGGGTTGAATCGCCGCTGAAATCTATGCCGATATAGCCTGTACTGTCTATGGTATTGTATGCAACGGTGTTTCCGGTTCCTGAAATAAGTATTCCTGCATACGTATCATTGCCGCTCTGGCCCATACCTGCATGGATACCTGTATTGTTTATATAATTCGATTTGATCAGCGATTTATTGCAGTTGCCGGCAAGTGAAAGGGCGGTGTTGTTGCAAGAAAGGAGGCTGTCTGAAATCAGGCTCAAGCCTGTGGTGTTGGTGGCTGTCACCGCATTCGAGCCGGCATACCGAAAGGAGCACTGGCTGAAGGTGATATTCTGTACATCGTTGATCAGACAGGCCTCCTGATTCGAGCCCAGGAATGACAGATTGTGGAATGTCAGGTAATTTTGCCCATTGATAGAAACCAGGTTGTTGACAGAACTTACCCATACATCGGGCACTGCGGTGAGCGGACTTGCATTTCCGAAATACATATCGAGCGCTTTGGCCGCGGGGTTGTAGTACCATTCACCGTTCAGATCGAGCGTGGAGATGCTGTTTTGAATAAAGAACCCAAAACTATCTATCGGGGTGTAGCCCGAAACGCTGGCATAGCTGAGTGTGCTGCCCGTTTGCCCCAAAATGGAATCGCGGTCGATGACCCAGCGGTTGGGTCTTAGCACAAGCTGTGCCCCGGCCCAGTTTGATGAGGTTGAAAGAACATTGCTGGTGATGGCGCTTGTTCCCGAATGCGAAACAAATTGCAGATACCCCCCGCTGGGTGCATTGCTGTTGGGATAACGCCCCATGACTTGAGCTGCGCCGTTAAGCAGTACCGTATTTACAGAAGCTCCGCATGACGGGCAAGGGCTTTCCCAGATACCGTTTCCCTTGCTTGTCCAATCCGAAAGATGCACCAGACCGCTAAACTGAGGATACCCCGCAGTGGCTGGACCATAGGCTGCAAGCACAATTGGAAGGGATGCAGTACCCGATTGCAGAACGGTGATCGGGCCGGGAAAAGAATCGCCCCGGAGGAAGAGCGCCGAATCGCCCGGTTGCAGGTGTGTAAACCAGCTGTTTAATTTAGCCGTGCTCTTCCAGGGCGTTGCCTTATTCTGGGCTTGCTGGGAGGTTCGGCTGTCGCTGCCGGTTGTGCTTGAAAAATAATAATTGCTTGCTTCTGCATGTACACTGATGGAGAGAATAAAAATGAATGAATATATCTTGCTCATGGTTGTTGGTGTTGGTGAATAGACATGAAAGATCTGCACCGGGAACGTCCCGGCCTGTGCACTTGAATAAAGCAAAGAATTAGTTGTAGGGTTGCCCCCTTGCAATGAATCAGGCTAGTTGGTCATGAGTTTATTTTTCGATGATTCTTCGTACGCATCTTCCTGTGTCTGTACAGAAAGAGGGAGATGACACTGTGTACGCAGGATCAGCATACAGGTTTCAAGCCCGGGCATATTTCAGCATATATTTTAATATTCCATATATCATATTCATGTTGCTGAATCTAAGTTTTTATTTGCCGGCATTGGCACAAAACGAATAATTGCCTTATAAAATCCGATATAGCGATACAAATACACAGTCCCGCTCAGACAGACAAGACAGATATCCGTTCACGGGCACCCCAACATTTCACCGGTTGGTATACCACTAACCTGAGCTACGCTACCTTTTAATACTATAAAGACCAGGAGGCGGATTGAGTGGCAAAATGAAATTTTGAATGACAATAGATTCTGATACTAAGAAATACAGGGCTGATCTGATTCGCAACACGAGAAGGTACATTAAAAAAAGCGGGACGTCTGATCAAGAATCAAGCAATGGATCTATAACTGCGCGGGTCTGACAGGCAACCTTTTTCAGAAACCCGCGTCAATAACATAAATCCACCGTTCAAACAGAAAAGAAATGCATACCTCCCCTCACATACCCCTGTACGTAAACAAGCCCTGTCAACAAAACTGGCAAGGGATGAGCCCTGACTCAAAGGGCCGTTTCTGCGGAATCTGCGCAAAAACCGTGGTTGATTTTACGCAATTCTCAACTACCGAACTGATGAGTTACCTGGCATCGAAACAAGATCCAGGGCTCTGCGGCAGATTCAGGAGAAATCAGGTTGCAAAATCAGGGCAACGGTTTGGGCTGACCCCTTTATTACGAAATACGCTCCGGAATGCAGCCATTGGTTTTATTACACTCTTTTTTTCAAACACAGCTATTGCGCAACAGGACGGGGCGGGCATCACCACCACCGATGCTGGCCGGGTGCCGGTTTCCAAAAAAAATTTCGGCAATGATTCGTTGATCTGTCTGCTCCGGGGAACCATCCGCGAGCATGACACCGGCGTTCCGATAGCTGTGGCAACCATTACGATTCAACAACAAACCGGGGGCATGCGTGTAGGATACACCGATGCCAATGGGCAATACCGCATCGAAGTGCCGGTTGTAAATCCGAAAGAGCCGTTTACACTCGTCATCACAAAAGACAGTTACAAAAGCCGGGTAATAAACAATTACACGCTCTCTGCAGCAGACCAGGATTTTCAACTAAAACCACACCCGGAGAACACGTTCCAAACGAGGAAGTACCTGCCCAGACATCTGTTTCATCACCGGAAGAGCTATCATGTGATGGGGTGCCCGGGTTTTTAAACCCAAAATGAACAGTAGCAACGCAGTGCGCTACTGTTCAGTGCGTTTTGATTTTGTGCGCTGGATTTGGTTTATCCAGCTGCTCCTGAGCGCTGCCGGCCCTTTCAGGGCGTCAGGTATCTTCAACTGAAAAGTGCGGGTTAAAGGTGTTTGAATCGTTCGGTGCAGACACCAGCTGTATGCAGGCCTGGCATACTTTATTTCATTGAATTCACGTCCAAATTTCCGCTCATGCAAACAACCTCCCCTCCAAAAGTCTTGATCAAAGAACCCTGCAACCAGCACTGGGGCTCTATGATGCCCGGGAAGGAAGGGCGCTTTTGCCAACAGTGCACGAAAACAGTGAATGACTTCACCCGCTATACCGATGCAGAGCTCCAGGCTTATTTCGCCTCAAAACCGGAAGGAAAATTCTGCGGGAGGTTCAGGGCCGGCCAGGTGATGACCCCCCGAATGAAATCAACGCGAAGTAATTCATTCAAAAACACCTGGCGTTATCTGACGCTGGGGTTGATCAGCTTCTTGTTTTCAAAAACAGCAGGGGCGCAACAGAGCGAAACCGTTGCGTTGAACAGGGATGCAGAAAAGCTCCCCCCGGCCAGCAACCGTTTCAGAAACGATTCTATGATCTATCTGCTTCAGGGAACCATCAGCGAGGCCGGGACCGGCGATCCGCTGGAAGTGGCCATCCTCACTGTTCAGCGTGGAAACGAAAAAGCAAGCGTGGGTTATACCGATTCAGATGGCAATTACCGGATGGAAGTGCCGTCAACAAATTCGCCAAAACCGTTTACCCTGGTGATTACCAAGGAGCATTACAAAAGCAAGGTCATCCAAAACTACACCCCTTCTGTAGATCCGCAGGATTTTGAACTCAAGGCAAGACTTACCCGCACCGGCCGGCCCCGGCATTACCACCGCAGGGGGTTGTTTCATCGCAGGAGGGGATACCACGTAATGGGTGCATTCGCGTATGGGCCTTCCTTTATGCTGGTCTGTTCCTGTATGTTTATTTGAAAAGGGCAGCTCCGACCAACAGCACGTATTCACTGCTTGCCGAAGACCCGGAATTTATTCTTTGGGTCTGATCCCCTCCACACTAAACCCCTCGGGGTTACAAGGCGTGACGTTGCGGTAGAATTCCTTGAACACCAAAAAATCTTTTTCGATATCGCCTGTTGGATAAAACGGTTCGCTGAGGTCTGTTGTCTTTTTTTTATAATCCATGGCCCCAAGGACAATCGGTACTTTGGCATGCAGGGCCACATAATAAAACCCGGTCTTCCAGCGCTCCACCTTTTTGCGGGTTCCTTCGGGAGGAAAGATGACCACAAACTCATCGCGCCCGGCAAACATCTGCACGATAGATTCGGTAAGGCTGTTGCTCTTGCTGCGGTCTACTTTTACACCCCCCGTAAGCCAGAAGAGGATATTTAAGGGAAACACGTAAAACTCCTTCTTGATCAGGTATCGGGGTTTCATCCCATAGAGGTTCCAGGCCGAGAGGCCGAACACAAAATCCCAGTTGCTGGTATGCGGGGCGCCAACCACTATGTATTTCTTTAGTGCCGGCGCTTTACCTGCTGTTTTCCATCCGCTCAGTTTAAAGACCAGGCTCGGTAAGAAGTTTGACATCTGTGCAAAATACTAATTATTTATTGGAATGAAAACAGAACCGGCCAATGACCAGCACCTCACTCAAAAAACTCCTTACTAAAGTTAACCAGATAAAGCTTCCGCGTAGCCCGTGTCAGCGCCGTGTACAGCCAGCGCATAAACTCCCGGTTGATCATTTCCCCGGTCAGATACCCTTGCTCTACAAATACATGCTCCCATTGCCCCCCTTGCGCTTTGTGACAAGTGACGGCATAGGCAAATTTTACCTGCAAGGCGTTGAAATAAGGATCTTTCTTCACCTTCTGCATACGGAAACGGCGGTCGGCGATATCGGCATGTTCGGCATAAACCGATTCAAACAATTTCTTGTTATCGGCTTGCGACATGGAAGGCGATTCGCTCAGGATGGTATCGAGCACTATTTTTACTTCCAGTTCTTTTTCCTGTGGATAGTCAACGAGCCTGAGCCGTACATCTGCAAAACGGAAACCATGCATCTCTTCGATCTTCCCCACCTTCATGATCTCGGCAATATCGCCGTTGGCAATAAAACCGGCTCCTGATTTTTCGGGCAGCCAGTGGTAATTGTTTTTCACCACCATCATAAAATCGCCCGACGAGATTTCGTCTTCCTGCCAGCGTATCCGGGCACGGATCTGCTGGTTAAACAGATTGGCCCGTTTGTTCGATCGGCACAACACCATGGTTCCCTCGGCCCCGTAATTGCTATAACTGCTGTTTAATGCATCCTCCAGGTCTTCGCCGGTAATGCGTATGATATCTTTAAATCCATCGAGCTGGAATTTTGGAAACGTGAATTCCTCGTTGTTGATCATGTTGCGGATATGCGTTGCATTCTGCAAAATGCCTGACGATTCGGCCTGACGTACCACATCGGTGAGTTCCACGCTATCGATGTTGAGGTAATATTGTTTTTGAAGGATTTCGGGGTCCAAAGCCGGACTGATATCCAAACCGATGGGCGGAAGCTGGGCCACATCGCCTATGAGGAGCAGTTTGCAATTGATACCGCTGTATACATACTCGATCAGATCCTGTAACAGGCTTGTGCCACCCATAAACCCGGGTTGCACCATCCCCGAAATCATGGATGCTTCATCCACAATAAACAAGGTATTCGAATGCAGGTTTTCTTTGCGCGAGAAACGCCCTCCTCCGGCCCCGTCTGAATTGTGCATGTAAATCTTCTTGTGTATGGTCAGGGCCTGCATGCCCGAGTATGCGGAGAGCACCTTGGCTGCCCTCCCGGTGGGCGCCATGAGCGAACATTTTGCCCGGAGGAAGGGAAGGCTTTTAACCAGCGCTCCTACCAGGGTTGTCTTACCCGTACCCGCATACCCCTTCATCACAAAACAACTTCGTTCATCGCGGTTGAGCATAAAAGCCGCAAGCTTGCCGAGCAAGAGCCGTTGCCCGGGCGTTGTTTCGAATGGAAATTGGTTCAGGAGTATTTCTCGGAATTCAGCTGGGGTCATAACTTCTCAAAGATACGAAGGGATTTTACCTGGAGGTCTCAGCCAGCCAACCTGCCCGTACAAACCAGCTCATTTGAGCTTCAGTCTTGCAATATTATTGACCTCCACCCCATTTATAGTGATAAATTCGCCTCCGGCATACAAATACCCGCCGTATGCAAGAAGCGACCGGATAGCCGGTTCCTGTTCTTCCTGACGAGCGAAGGAATTCAGTTCGTTTTTCCATTTCACGCCATTCCAGCTGGCCAGAGAGCCGGCAAATGGAGCACCCGCCGTTTTAAACCGCCCCCCGCATACAAGATATCCTTACTGACAAGCAGGGTCAGCACCGTGCCGGCGGTGTCGATGCATGCTCCAACAGGGCTCCAGACTGCTCCGTTCCATTGGGCGATATTCGCAGCAGGTTTACCACCGGCCGTTTTAAACTTCCCTGCGGCATAGAGGTTGCCTTTATAAACGGCCATGCATTTTATTTCAGCATCCTCGTTCATGCCATCGCCTGGAATGGTCCACTTCTGTCCATCCCACATCGCGATTCCATAACCGGTTGCATCGCCGGCCCCGGTAAAGATCCCGCCGGCGTATAGCTTTCCTCCATACACACACAACGCCTCCACAACTCCCACGAAACCCTGAATGCCTGTACCGAGAGCCTCACAATTGACGCCGGTTATCCGTGCAATGCTTCTTGCCTTTGCAGCCGCAGGTGCATTGAAATCGCCTCCTACATAGGGTTCACTCAAACACCTACAACCATCACCCAATCAACACAT
>Ga0206851_1061_pt1 | contig 34469 bp, 25 predicted proteins | sample Alteio_BWOrgCont_13_FD_152904 | JGI IMG/M metagenome (GOLD analysis project Ga0206851, IMG submission 152904) | Enriched cells from forest soil in Barre Woods Harvard Forest LTER site, Petersham, Massachusetts, United States -... | ecosystem: Environmental > Terrestrial > Soil > Temperate forest >... | reverse complement strand
TCATCTGGTTTAATACCACTGGCATCGGTATAACCCGATTTGGCATCGGTATATTTTTTGGCCTTGAAAGCATCATCTCCTTTTTTAAGGGCTGCCTGATATTTCTCATTTTTAGCTTTAGCGTCTGAGTCTTTGGCGAGGAGAGCATCCAGTTCCTTTAACTTGTCCTTGGGGTATTGTTCATCGCTTTTTATAACCAGAGCTTCATTGTAACCCGATTTAGCGCCGGGGTAGTCTTTGGCAGACATGGCTTTATCGGCTTTAGCAATTGCGGCATCGTATTTTGCTTTTGCATCCTTATTCTTTGCATCTGCGGCAAGGAGATCAGCAATGGCTTTTAATTTATCCTTCGGATATTGTTCGGCTGATTTCAGGGAACTGGCATCGGTATAACCGGCTTTGGCCGTCGTGTAATCCTTTGCCGCAAAAGCATCATCGCCTTTTTTGAGGGCAGCCTGGTATTTTTCGTTCAAGGCCTTCCCGGCTGCGTCTTTCGTTAGCAAATCGTCAATTGCCTTGAGCTGTGATTTCGGATAAGCTTCTCCCGATTTGAGCGAGAGTGCATCGTTGTAACCGGTCTTTGCCTTGTCATAATCCTTTGCCTTGAAAGCATCGTCACCCTTTTTAAGGGCAGCCTGATATTTTTCATTGAGGGCTTTATCAGCAACATCCTTCGCAAGCAGATCGTCAATCGCCTTAAGCTGGGCCTTGGGATAAGCCTCCTCCGGTTTTATTCCACTTGCCTCGGTATAACCGGCTTTGGCATCGTCGTATTTCTTTGACTTGAAACCATCATCCCCTTTTTTGAGCGCAACCTGATACTTTTCGTTTTTAGCTTTTGCATCTGCGTCTTTGGCAAGCAGGGCATCCAGTTCCTTGAGTTTGTCTTTGGGGTATTGCTCATCGCTCTTAACAGCAAGCGCATCATTATAGCCCGATTTGGCGCCTGGATAATCTTTGGCTGCCATTGCCTTGTCGGCCTTGGCGATTGCCGCATCGTATTTTGCTTTTGCGTCTTTGTTTTTAGCTTCGGCAGCAAGTAAATCGGCAATGGCTTTTAATTTGTCTTTGGGGTATTGTTCGGCAGGTTTAATAGCACTGGCATCTGTATAGCCACCTTTTGCAGCTGTATAATCTTTTCCAGCAAAGGCATCATCGCCCTTTTTAACGGCAGCCTGGTATTTGGCATCAAGTTCTTTGGCGGCCTTGTCTTTGTTTAGCAGGTCGTCTATTTCCTTGAGCTTTTGTTTTGGGTAAGCTTCTGAAGGTTTGATTGAACCGGCATCTGTATAAGCTGCTTTGGCTGCATCATACGTTTTGACCGACATGGCATCATCGCCTTTCTTGACAGCAGCCTGATATTTATCGTTGAGGGCTTTATCGGCGGCATCTTTAGAAAGCAGGTCTGCAATGGCCTTGAGCTGGGCTTTTGGATAAGCCTCATCGGGTTTGATGCCCTGGGCCTCGGTGTAGCTTGTCTTGGCATCGTCATATTTCTTGTTTTTAAAGGCATCATCGGCCTTGACGATTGCCGCCTGGTATTTTTCGTTTTTCTGTTTTGCCTCAGCGTCCTTTGCCATCAGGGCATCGAGTTCCTTAAGCTTATCCTTGGGGTATTGTTCATCGGCCTTGATTCCAACCGCTTCGTTATACCCTGCTTTTGCACCCGGGTAATCTTTGGCAGCCATTGCTTTGTCGGCCTTGGCAATGGCCGCATCATACTTTGCCTTGGCTTCTTTATTTTTCGCATCAGCGGCCAGTAAATCGGCAATGGCTTTGAGCTTGTCTTTGGGATATTGTTCGGCAGGCTTCAGACCCGAAGCGTCGGTATAGCCCGATTTGGCGGCATCATAGGTCTTGGCTGTCATGGCATCATCCGCCTTTTTAATAGCAGCCTGGTATTTGGCATCAAGGTCCTTGGCGGCCTTGTCTTTGTTGATCAGGTCATCAATGTCCTTGAGCTTTTGTTTTGGATAGGCTTCGGCCGGTTTCAAACCGGTGGCATCGGTATAGCCTGCTTTTGCGTCATCGTATTTTTTTGACCCCAGTGCATCGTCCCCTTTTTTGATAGCTGCCTGGTATTTGGCATCAAGATCTTTTGAAACCTTGTCTTTGGCAATCGCGTCGTCAATATCCTTGAGTTTTTGTTTGGGGTATGCTTCTGCGGGTTTCAAACCGGTTGCATCGGTATAGCCCGATTTTGCGGTTGTATAATCTTTGGCTGCAAAAGCATCGTCTCCCTTTTTGATGGCAGCAGTATATTTTGCATCCAGGTCTTTGGCTGCCTTGTCTTTGTTGATCAGATCATCGAGGTCTTTCAGCTTCTGTTTGGGGTATGCTTCACCCGGTTTAAGACCCGTGGCATCGGTATAAGCCGATTTGGCGGTAGGATAATCTTTGGCAGCAAGCGCTGCGTCACCTTTTTTAATGGCAGCATTGTATTTGTCGGTAAGAGCCTGATCAGCAGCCGATTTAGCGAGGAGGTCAGCAATGGCTTTGAGTTTAGCAGGAGGAACGGCTTCTGTAGGTTTGAGGGAAGCAGCCTGTGAATAGGAGGTTTTGGCAGCATCGTAATTCTTGGCGGTCATGGCGGCATCGCCTGCTGCAAGGGCAGCCTGATAATCAGCATTTACCTTGGCATCTTTGCCTGCCTTAGCCAGCTGATCATCGCATTCCTTAATCTTGTCTTTGGGCCCTTGTTCGCCTGGTTTAATTCCGGAGGCAGCGGTATACTGGGCCTTTGCTCCGGCATAATCCTTACCGTTCATGGCTTTATCGCCTGCAGCCATGGCAGCAGCAAAATTCTTATCCTTTTCACGTGCCTGTTTGGCCAGTTCCTCCAGCTTATCGAGGGCACCTTTCATTTGCTCGGTATAGGCATGGTCGAAATCGAAATCATCGACATCCTTGGAAGGGTTGTACACCACTTTGGCCAGCGGATTGTTGGTTACAGAGTAATCAATTCCGGGGTATGCCTCAAAGATGATAACCTGAATATCCCAGAGTCCGAAACCATGTTCGGCACGTTCATCGGGTACGTTGTGGGTGGAAACAGCGAACCTCTTGGTGATAAAGCCCGGCTTTGTGAATGAGATCACAAAATCTGCGTTGCCGTCAAGTTTAAACGAGAACTTCCCGTTTCGGCCCGTGGTACTCGATGTGAAGACGCTTCCTCCTTTAGTAACGGTACAGATTGCCCCTTCCAGGTCGAGATCCTTACCTTTCTCATCGGCATGCTGAACCCTCCCCCCGAAAGTGAAGGTCCATCCGGCCTGGGCATGAAGCGTGATGCTGGGGAGAAGGAATAAGAAAACAAAAAAAACAAAGCAAGCGTACGTTACGTTTGAGCGAAATGTCATGATGTAGTAAAATCCTGTATGAATAGTGTTGGAGGTTCCTCATATTGAGCAAAAACCGCTTAAAGATATGATTTTTTTTAATTTTGAGGAGGAGAAAAGATGGTTCTTGGGGTATTTACTTCCTGTCAGAACATGAATCCTCTGATCGGTATTTGCAAACAAAAAAACCTCCCGAAGATCACTTTGTCAGGATTATGACCATACCACTCATCCTTATTTGTACCGCTGAGGAAATAAACAGCAGAACCACCACCCTGAGCCACTTTTTCGAAGCCGGGTTGGAAACCCTGCACCTGCGGAGCAAGATCCTGAAGAAGGAGCCATTCCGAAGGATTATTGCCTCTATCCCAGCAGCCTTTCATTCCCGAATTGTAATTCATACACATTACTCCCTTTTTTCGGAGTTTGGGTTAAAGGGTATACACCTCACCGAATACACAAAAAAATTACCTGAATATACCAGCCTTCCCTCCTCTCCACCCATTTCGGCATCTTTTCATTCACTCCAAGAGCTTGAAGCCGAAACCAGACCATTTAGGTATGTATTTGTTAGTCCTGTCTTTGCAAGTATCAGCAAACCAGGTCTTCAGCCTTCATTCAGTAAGGATGAACTAAAAAGCTTTCTCACTTGGCGTAAAACGGGATCCCTCCCAGTGGTTGCCCTGGGAGGGATCCAAGCGTCAAATCTATCCCAGGTACAAAGCCTTGGCTTTGCCGGTGCAGCCGTGTGCGGCGCAGTCTGGAAAGCAAATGCCCCCTTGGAGGCTTTCCGCTTATTGACCTGTATCCTCAAAACATCCTGTTTACCGAACGATCAAACCGGTTGAGACACTTCTTAAAAATAAACAGCTTGATTCCTTTGGGATGATGGAATTTCTGTAAATTTGATCATTCGTAAAATCGAATACTTTAGGGGTGTCTTCCTGAAACGGAAGGCTGAGATAATACCCTCGGAACCTGAACAGGATCATGCCTGCGAAGGGAAAAGTAGAATTCCAGTGGTGAATTCCCATCCGGGCGTACAATCCTTCCCCTTATTATTTTCTGATTAACCCTTTTGCTTCATTCCCTGATCTCGTGCATCGGGGAAGGCACAGGTCTACTGATCCAGGTATGAACGTCGTAGTCAATCATGAGGTTTTAAAACTTGCAGATTCCAAAAATCTCATGGAACTGCTTTCTATGATACACCTTCAGGAACAGAAAGGAATTGCCGTTGCAATTAACGAGAGCCTTATACCACGTGCAAACTGGCCGACCACCCTGCTGCACGAAAACGATACGGTTACCGTAATACATGCCACTCCGGGAGGGTAATAATTTTCAAATTAAAATTCAGATGAACCTATGAAACAGAAAAACATCATTCATGCAGAAAACGGAACAGCCGGAATTGAAGGCATTACCCGTACGCCACTGCCAGCCTCAAAAAAAGCATATGTTCCGGGCAAGATTCATCCCATCCAGGTTGCCATGCGAGAGATCAGTTTGCAGGAAACCACCATTCATTCGCACGGCAAGGCTCGAACAGAACAAAATGCACCCCTCACGGTTTACGATACAAGCGGCCCCTATACCGACCCCGATCAGCCGATTGATCTAAAAAGCGGTCTGACCCGTTTGCGCGAAGGATGGATTCTGGAACGCGGCGATGTGCAGCAACTCACTGAGTTTTCATCGGCTTACTGCAGGATGCGTTTGGAGGATAAAGCGCTCGACGGTCTGCGTTTCAAACATCTGAAGATGCCCATGAAAGCCAAACCCGGACAAAATGTTTCCCAGCTTCACTATGCCCGCAAAGGGGTCATCACCCCTGAAATGGAATACATCGCCATCCGCGAAAATCAACGGGTGGATGAACTCCAGCTCAATGCTTCGCTTGGGCACCAGCATCCCGGCAACAGTTTTGGAGCACGTACTCCTGTGAAGTTCATCACTCCTGAATTTGTACGCGAAGAAGTTGCAGCGGGCAGGGCCATCATCCCTTCAAACATCAACCACCCGGAAAGCGAACCGATGATCATCGGCCGGAATTTTCTGGTGAAGATCAATACCAACATCGGCAATTCGGTGGTATCTTCTTCGATCGAAGAAGAAGTGGAAAAAGCCGTCTGGAGCTGCCGCTGGGGTGGTGATACACTGATGGATCTGAGTACCGGAAAAAATATCCACGAAACCCGTGAATGGATCATCCGCAATTGTCCGGTTCCCGTGGGTACCGTACCGATCTACCAGGCCCTGGAAAAGGTGAATGGAAAAGCAGAAGACCTGACCTGGGAAATCTTCAGGGATACACTCATCGAACAGGCTGAACAAGGCGTTGATTACTTTACGATACATGCCGGTGTGCTGCTTCGCTATATTCCGCTCACGGCACGGCGCATGACCGGAATTGTTTCCCGCGGGGGCAGCATCATGGCAAAATGGTGCCTGGCGCATCACAAAGAAAATTTCCTCTATAGCCATTTCGAAGACATTTGCGAAATCATGAAAGCCTATGATGTGGCTTTTTCACTCGGAGATGGCCTTCGCCCAGGCTCTATTGCCGACGCAAATGATGCAGCACAGTTTAGCGAACTTGAAACACTGGGTGAATTGACCCACATCGCATGGAAACATGACATCCAGGTGATGATTGAAGGACCTGGCCATGTGCCAATGCATCTGATCAAGGAAAATATGGAGTTGCAGCTGAAGCATTGCGCTGAAGCCCCATTCTATACCCTGGGACCGCTGACAACCGATATTGCCCCGGGCTATGATCATATCACATCCGCCATTGGCGCGGCTATGATTGGCTGGTACGGCACCGCCATGCTGTGTTATGTGACCCCCAAGGAACATCTTGGCCTGCCAAACAAGAAAGATGTCAAGGACGGAGTCATTGCCTACAAGATTGCCGCACATGCTGCCGATCTGGCAAAAGGACATCCCGGTTCACAATACCGAGACAATGCATTAAGCAAGGCCCGGTTTGAATTCAGATGGGAAGACCAATTCAATCTTTCGCTCGATCCCGATACAGCCAGAGAGTATCACGATGAAACACTACCGGCCGAAGGAGCTAAAATTGCCCACTTCTGTTCCATGTGCGGGCCCCATTTCTGTTCCATGAAAATATCGCAGGATGTGCGTGACTTTGCAGAAGACCAGGAAGCAGCAAATGCCGAAACACTCAAAAAAGAAATGGATGCCAAGGCCGATGAGTTCAGAAAAGCCGGAAGCGAAATTTATTCCTAATCATTTATCCTAGAACGACTCATGACACCAAATCGTCCTTCTGTAATCAGCATCGCCGGCTTTGACCCCAGCGCAGGGGCTGGCATCCTGGCTGATATCAAGACCTTTGAAGCAAACCGGGTGTATGGGCTGGGGGTTTGTTCGGCCATCACATACCAGGATGATCAGCATTTCAGAGGAGTGAATTGGCTAACTGCTGAAGAAATCATGTTGCAGGTTCTTGTTCTGCTTAACAGGTTTGATGTCAAATTCGTGAAAATAGGGTTGATAGAAAGCCTGGATTCGGCCCTTACGGTAATCCGAAAAATCAAAAAAACGGTTCCCGAGATCCAAATAATCTGGGACCCCATCCTGAAAGCGAGCGCAGGTTTTGAGTTCCATTCAAAACCTGGAACCGAGCTTCTTCAGGAACTCTGCACAGAACTGTTCCTCATTACCCCTAACATCCCCGAAGCCGTGGAACTCGGCGAATCGGGAGCGGCAGAACAGAATGCCACCGAATTAAGCCGGTATTGCAACGTATTTCTGAAAGGCGGTCACCACGCAAAAAAAACGGGCGAAGATTTCCTGTACCACAAACAAGGTAAACGCATCTCGTTTGGAGGACGGACGTTTGACGTCAAACCCAAACATGGGTCCGGCTGTGTGCTCTCTGCGGCAATCACAGCCTGGCTGGCCAAGGGAGCTGTGCTTGAAAAGGCATGTCTGCTTGCCAAAGATTATACCTTGCGTGTGCTCGAAAGCAACGACAGTTTACTCGGATACCATGCCATGGAAGACATTGCATATACTGCTCATTAAACACCGAAAACGATGATCGCTCATCTGCATTACATTACCCAGGATGTCTCCGGACGGAGTCATGCCGAACTTGCTGCCCTGGCTTGTAAAGGCGGTGTGAAATGGGTACAGTTTCGGATGAAGGACAAATCAGATGAAGCCTGTCTGGCCGAAGCAACCGAGACACTTAAAGTATGCAAGGCGTATGGGGCACGGTTGATCATGAATGACCGTGTTCTGCTGGCAGCCCGGATCGGGGCCGATGGTGTTCACCTCGGAAAAACAGACATGGCCATTGAAGAAGCCCGCCATATTCTTGGAAAAGATGCCCTGATCGGGGCAACGGCAAATACGTTTCAGGACATCGAACGCATCGAGGAAAGTTCTGCCGATTATATTGGCCTGGGCCCCTTCAGGTTCACCGAAACGAAACAGAACCTGAGCCCGATACTGGGGTGTGAGGGATATGCTTCCCTCCTCGAACAGGCCGGCACAGACGGCTTGCCAATTATTGCCATAGGCGGAATACGGGTAGGCGATGTGCAGGACTTGATGAACATAGGCATGCATGGCATCGCTGTTTCATCGGCCATCAACCTGAGCAAGGATCCGGCAGATGCTGCACGGCAATTTCTGAAAGCGCTTCAGAAGGCAATCCTTTCAGGGGTTCGTTCCTGATGCATTGAATACCAAGGTAGAACAACCGCCTTATTACAAAACAATCGAAACAACAGCAGACTCATGAAAACGTTAACGATAGCCGGAAAGGAATTCAACTCACGTCTCTTTACGGGTACAGGTAAATTCAGCGCAGGCTCCGTCATGCGCCAAGCCTTGCTGGCCTCGGGGTCGGAGCTGGTTACGGTAGCGCTAAAACGTGTTGACCTGCATAAAAAAGAGACCGACATTCTTTCGTTTCTTGACGACAACCAGTTTAACCTGCTCCCAAACACTTCAGGGGCACGCAATGCAAAAGAAGCCGTGTATGCCGCCGAACTCGCCCGCGAAGCGCTTGGTACAAACTGGCTGAAGCTGGAGATACATCCTGACCCGAAATACCTGATGCCCGATGCAGTAGAAACATTGAAAGCCTCCGAGACCCTTGCAAAACTGGGCTTTATCATCTTGCCCTATATTCATGCCGATCCGGTATTGTGCAAACGGCTGGAGGATGCGGGAGTGGCCGCCGTCATGCCTTTAGGCTCACCCATTGGAAGTAACAAAGGATTAAAAACGGTTGATTTTCTGGAAATCATTATTGAACAAAGCAGGGTGCCTGTTGTTGTCGATGCAGGTATCGGGAGCCCTTCGCATGCCGCTGCCGCCATGGAAATGGGCGCCGATGCCGTGCTCGTAAACACAGCCATTGCTTCTTCTGAAAACCCGGTACAGATGGCCCTGGCATTTAAACTGGCGGTGGAAGCCGGACGTATGGCCTACGAAGCAAGGCTTGCCCCGGTGCGGAATACGGCTCATGCAAGCAGTCCGCTTACTGCATTTTTAAATGACTAAGCCTTGCAAATGAATTGCGTCAGCATTGAAAAGCACAGAACCATGTTCAAAGACCTGTTTGAAAATTATACCTGGGAGGATGTCAAAAAAAGCATCTACTCAACAACCACCACGGAGGCGCTAAGGGCCCTCCACACAGACAAACGCTCCCTCGACGATTTCAAAGCCCTCCTCTCCCCTGCTGCCTTGCCTTTCCTCGAAGAGATGGCAAGGCTAAGCCATGAATCAACCGCAAAACGTTTTGGGCATACCTTGCAGATGTATGCCCCGCTTTATTTGTCGAACGAATGCCAGAATATCTGCACCTACTGTGCGTTTAGCCTGGACAACACAATTGCCCGAAAAACGCTGAACGACCAGGAACTTATCACCGAGGCCCAGGCATTGAAGGAATGGGGATATGATCATGTACTGCTTGTTACCGGCGAATCGGCAAAGGTGGATATGCCTTATTTTATACATGCACTCGGTGTGCTCCGTCCTTATTTTTCTCATATCTCCATCGAGGTACAACCGCTCGAACAACACGAATATGAGCAACTGACTGAAGCAGGTATCACCGCCGTACTGGTTTATCAGGAAACCTATCACGCCGAAAATTACAAAACCCATCACCCCAAAGGCAAGAAATCAAACTTTCAGTACCGTCTTGATACGCCCGACCGGGCAGGGGCAGCACATCTTCATAAGATTGGATTAGGCGTGTTAATAGGTTTGGAAGACTGGCGCACCGATTCCTTTTTTTGTGCCCTGCACCTGGATTATATGGAAAAGCGTTACTGGGAAACCAAATACAGCATTTCCTTCCCGCGTCTGCGGCCAATCGAAACAGAAAAGAAAGGCCATCACGACCGTATTGCATTCAACACTTCAATGACCGACCGCGAGCTGGTACAGCTCATCTGTGCCTATCGCTTGTTCAAACCCGAAGTAGAACTCTCGCTCAGCACCCGTGAGAGCGAACGTTTCAGAGACCATGTCATCAAGCTTGGAATTACGAGCATCAGTGCAGGTTCAAAAACCAACCCCGGCGGCTATGCCGTGGAAGCGGATTCACTCGAACAGTTTGAAATATCGGATGATCGCTCGCCCAAAGCGATTGCCGAAATGATTACCAGCGCAGGATATGAACCGGTGTGGAAAGATTGGGACAGGGCTTTAGGACAGAAACCGAGCAATGAAAGAGAACGAGTCGAAAACAAATAGAAGTTCATGATTTCTTTACCCGAATCAAACCGTTACAGCCGCCATCTCCTGCTTCCTCAAATCGGAGAACAAGGTCAGCTTCGTTTTAAAAACGCAAAGGTATTGGTAATCGGAGCCGGTGGGCTGGGCTGCCCTGTGCTCCAATACCTGGCTGCTGCCGGTATCGGAACCATTGGTATTGTTGATTTTGATGTGGTTGACGAGAGTAATCTTCAAAGGCAAATACTCTACAATACCGCCGACATCGGACAATCAAAAGCCCATTGTGCCAAACAAAAACTCAGCGCGCTCAATCCTTTCATTACAATCAACAGCATTGCCGAAGAACTGACCGTTCACAATGCGCTCCTGCTTTTAGATGGATATGATCTGGTGGTTGATGGTTCTGATAATTTTCGTACGCGGTACCTGGTTAACGATGCTTGTGTGATCCTTGGAAAACCACTGGTGTTTGGCTCTATCTATCAATTTGAAGGACAGGTTAGCGTATTTAATTACCGGGGCGGCCCTACCTATCGCTGTCTGTATCCTGAACCAAACGATATCGGTTCCTGCGCTGAAACAGGGGTGCTGGGCATCCTGCCCGGCACAATTGGTTGCCTCATGGCTACCGAAGCGCTAAAGATTGTTGCCGGTACAGGATCCGTTCTGAGCGGAAAACTGCTGGTATACGATGCGCTGAATGCCTCATTCAACTCCTTCAGCTTTCAGGCTGTTGAACAAAACAAAGCGCTGAAAACAATCCTTCCCTTTGATGAAGCTTGCGATACCATCCCTGAAATTAACGCCGATGCACTTCGCCTGAAAATGAATTCAGGAGATCCGTTTCAACTTATTGATGTGCGAGACCAGGCAGAATTTGATACCCGTAACCTGTCGGGAATATTGATCCCACTGAAAAGCCTACCCAATAACCTGGCCCGGATCAAAACCGATATTCCGGTCATCATCTATTGCCAGCGCGGTGGCAGGAGCCGTAAGGCGGTTCAGTTCTTGTTGAAAAACGGCTACAGCAATGTAGTTAGTTTGAGCCATGGAATTGAAGGGTTTATGCACTGAACCTGTTCTTGTCCAGCCCCCTGATCAAAAGCCGAAAAGGAAACAAAGGAGATACCGCATTACGAAAATCAATCCGTCAGACATCCCTATCACTCCGTATTTTTCCTGGCCTATCCAATACAAATCTTTCCTGGCCTATCCAATACAAATCCTGCAAGGCTAAAAACGCGTGACCCTGCACATCCTGGCATCCTTCTTACTATCCAGAAGGTATGACAGGACGCTACTTCCCTCCCATCTTCCGGTTAAACTCCTCCGATTTCCCTTTGGGAATAGAAAGCGATTTCCATCCTTCCTTCCTGAACATCCTGGCTACATACACCATTTGCCCAATATGGTAAGGATAATGCGCCAGCTGACGGTTTATGGCCTGCATCACGGTATGCGGCTCTTTGCGGATAAACACGGTCAGCCCGAGGTCTTCTTCTTTCAAAGAATGGAGTGTATTGAACAAACAATTCCATCCTTCTTCCCAAAGCAGCATCAGCTCTGTCTTGTTTTTCAGAGCACCTTCAAATTCACGGTCGCGGTGGCGGTTTTCCTTTTCTCCATCGGTAGTGAGGAAGTCTGTCCACCGGGAGATCATGTTTCCATGCAGATGTTTTACAATCAGGGCAATGCTGTTCGATTCGGGATCGGGTTGATAGTTGATCTCTTCCTCGTTCAGTTGTGAGATGGTTTTGTCGCCAAGGGCCTTGTAGTTTTTGAAGACCTGGATCGAGTCATCAAGGTAGTTCATGTGGTTTGTTTTAGGGTGAATAAAAAAGGCTCCCTTGATTTGCAAAAAATATTGATTCGCAACTCAACGGAGCCCTGATGAACTGGTTCTTCTTTTTACCCCGCATTGTTCAGCTGGAAAGGCCAAACGCACAAAAAGGGCCGTCGGCGTTCATGCGTAGCAGGATAACCGCGATACCTGTGCTCAACTTCGAACACACTTTCGCAGCAGCCTGTTACACGGCTGCTGTAAAATACCGGTTAATAAACCGCGATCTTTTTCGCAGCCCGTCCGTTGCTTCCGTCGATCTCAAGCAGATACAAGCCTTTGGCCGCGGCCCCGAGATCGATGTTGCGCTCAGTCAGACCGGTGTTGTGCAGCAGTTCAGAATACACGACCCTTCCGGCAACATCGGTTATCCGAACGGTATAGCCTCCTGCGTCGGGCAAGGTTACCGAAAGGATGAACTGTCCGTTGTTGGGGTTGGGATAAATATTCAGGGCGTTGACAAGTGCCTGATTTTCCTGGATGCCGGCAATGACATTCGAGAGACCCATGCAACCGGCCGAATCTTTTACCTCTACGGTAAAGTTTCCGGTAGCGCCAATATGCAGAAACCGACTGGTAGCTCCGGCAATCGGATTGTTGTTCAGCAACCACTGATTGCCGCTGGCATAGTTCGAGTAAAGCGTATCACCGTGCATGGTAATAACAGGCGCAGGCAGGGGCTCGATCAGCACGGTCTTTGGCGCTGAATGACCCACACAACCAAAGGCATCGGTAACCGTTACAGAATAGGTTCCCGATGCTATCGGAGAAATAGACTCATTGATCTGACCGTTGGGCGACCAGGAATACGAGCTGCCGATACTTGCATTCAACACAATCAGACTTCCTGCACAAACCGTGTCCCTGCCATTAGCGGTAATGATGGGGGTCGACTGAGGGCTGATGCCGATGTAGCTGTATTTAGTGACCGAATCGGCTCCGTTTGCATTGGTAACGGTAAGTTTCACCAGGTTATAACTTCCAGGGTTGTTGAACACAATAACCGGGTTCTGGGCCGTTGAGGTATCTGGTGTTCCGCCTGCAAAATACCAGCTCCAGGCGGCAGGCCCGTTGGTCGAGAGATCGGTAAACTGAATGCTTGTTCCAGGACAGCCGGTGGTTACGCTGCTGCTAAAATTTGCAAGCGGCAAGGTTGAAGTGGGGTCATACAGACTTGTTTCCCAAAGCCCGCGTCCGTAGGTAGCAGCCACAAGTTTCTTGCTGCTAACCTGGATGCCCAGATCGTCGACCACCACGTTTGGCAGGCCATTCGAAAAGAAGACCCAGTTGCTGAGCGTGGTATCGCGGTAGTAGATTCCTACATCAGTACCTACATACAGCCCATCGGCTGTTCCCGGCTGGTTTGCAGAACAGTCGACCGGCAGATTGGGTAAGGAGTTCGAAAGATTTGTCCAGGTATTACCTCCGTTGGTAGATTTAAAGACTTTGGAGGCAGGCACATACCCCGAATAGGTAAGCCAGATTACACTGGGGTTGGTAACCGAAACCGTGATATGAGTAATGGTTGTGGAGCCAGGCAGGAAATTGCTGAGGTTGGTCCAGGTGGTTCCACCGTTGGAGGTCATGAACAGATCACTTCCTCCGCTGATATAGATATACTGCGAATTGGTTGGGGCCACCGTAAGACAGGTAAGACTGCCCAGGCCCAGACTGGAGATCTTGGTCCAGCTGGTGCCCCGGTTGATCGATTTCCATACATCCCCAAGCGCAGCATAAAGCGTAGATGGGGTGGCCGGGTCCATACACCAGGGTGTGACCCAGGAACCTGTGCCGGTAATACCGGTCGTGATTCGTTGAGAGTTGCCCCAGTTGTTGGTAGTGCGGAAAAAACCTCCATTATAGGTTTCTCCGTATTGATAGTTGGTATTGGTGTAATCAATAAAACACTGCATCCCATCGCCCCCGTAAACCTGGTTCCAGATGGGGTTGGAAGCGCTATTGTATTGGTTTGTCCCGTTGTCCTGCCATCCCTGGATAAACATATTGGGGTTGGTTTGCGACACCCCTACCCGGTACATTTCGGCCACCTGTATCCCATTGCTCAGATCGGTGAATGACGTGCCGCTGTTAATGGTGGTAAAAAGTCCTCCATCGCAGGCTGCAAAAAAGGTGGTGCCGCTTCCTGGCAGATAATTCAGCATGTGTATATCGGCATGTACATAGGAATTCTGAAAGCCGGTCCAGTCGGTGAGGTTTGTCCAGCTTGCACCGCCGGTGGTCGATTTCCAGACATTCACTCCCCCTACAATAATTTCATTCGAGTCGATTGGCGATGCGGCCAGGCTCAGGGTGTACCAGCCTTGTCCACCGGCATCACCGCCGTTGGTGTTAAACCCGAGCACATTGGGTGTTGACGATTGCTCGGTAAAACTCACCCCTTCGTTGTTTGACCGATACATCCCATAAAAATTATAGGTTGATGCGGTCGAAGCAAGCAGGTATACAAGCTTTGGATTGGCCGGGGTCACTGCGATAGAAAGACGGCATACATCTACCGAACCAGGAGCGCCTGTAAAGACCTGGGCAAAACTGTTTCCGGAATTGGTAGACCTAAAAAAGGCGGTACTGCTGGCAGCATAGACAACCGTTGTATCGCCCGGTTTGAAAGCCAGATCGCGAACCGAATTGGTCAGACATTTAGACCAGGTAGCGCCGGCATCCAGCGTCTTGTAAACACCAGAAGAGGTGCCGGCAATAAGCATGTTATGGTTCTGTGGATTGATGATCAGACGGAATGTCTTGCGTGTGCTGGATATGGCAAAATTCAGACCGGTAGCGTTCCAGGTAAGCCCTCCATCGGTCGATTTCAGGACACCGTCGGAGTAACTGTCGGTTGCATCTCCATCGCCGGTGGCAACATAAATGGTATTGGGCTGGGTGGGATCAACCACCACATCCGAAATACCGATCACCGCCAGCCGATCGGTGGCTGTAGTCCACGAGGCGCCCGAGTTGACAGATTTCCACAGACCACCCGAGGGAGCGCCTACATAAATGGTTGCAGGATTTGAAGGATCAAAGCGTACACAATTCAAACGTCCGGCACCCCCCCCGGCAGAAATCTGCGTGGTAGGCCCCAGGTTGGTCCAGTTGCCGGTCATAAGAACAGATTGGGGAGAACGATTGGTGGAACTGATAAAATCGCGTCGTATTTCTTCGCTGGCCTTGGTGATCAGCGAGCGGTCGCCGCTGGGGTACACACGGGGTTCTGTAAAAGCTTCCCAGCGTTTGTATTTCTCATAATTCTCTTCGGCCGTGGCCGATTCCTTGCCTCCAACAAACTTGCGCAATTTGGCCTTCATCTCTTCTTTGGCCCAGTACTTCGTGAACGCCTTTTGCACGGTATAGAAATTTACCGATGGGTCTTGCATGAGCTGTACCCAGTCTTGTGCTTTCATGGCCGTGTGCAGACATGCAAGTACGAGGACCAGCGTTAGTAGTTTATTTTTCATGGTGCGATGAATTGGAGTGGTGCCTGTTTGAAATTAGAAAGCACAAGATAAGCAAAAAACGAGGAACGGACAAAGGCATGAAAGGCTGAAAATCAGATGGGTGGACTGGCAACCCGGTTGCTGAAACAAACAAGCCCCGGAAAATCTCCCGGGGCTTATACTGTTCTTATCGTGTAACGGCTCTGTTTCGAGCGCTTAAACTGTGAAACACAGCCTACAGGGCAGCTATTACTGATTGCCCATAAACTGGCTGATAGCCGTGTAGTTCTTCCAGTTGACGCCGGGGTGAGCGGCAAGCATATTGGCAGGGATGACAACAACCCTTACCGTGATATTCGGGGCAACGGCCGGAGTAGAATTATCAGAATTGGAGTTCTGAAGATTTACGGTACCTACCGAAAAACCAAAGGTAGTAGCGTTGATGCCAATGATATCGGGCAGACAAAACCAGGTAGATCCGTACTGAACGTAAACTTCAACCAGACCGGTGTTGACCACATTCTGGGTGATGTCGGGAACAGCAACCGTGGCCAGCCACGAAGTGCCTGATATCGCCCAGCCGGTTACAGCTACGGTGTTTGTACCGATCACGTTGGCATTCCCGTTGAGTCCGGGAGCTCCGTCGTTTCCATCATTTCCGGCAGGGCCTGCTGGGCCGGTATCGCCTTTACAACCTGTAAGCAGGCTGATGCCTACCAGGGCTACCCCGAGTAACATGTGTAATTTCTTCATAGATCTTCCAGTTTTTTTTAGTGGATGCCCCTTCGTTTTGAAAAGGCTTGGCGGGAGTAAAGATAGAGAATCCTTTGAAACGGAAGAGGAGCAAAAATCGGGAGCCGGGACAGGCAATTACAAGGTCATAAAAGCAGTTGATATGGATAAGTAACAATGAACAGTAAGACAGAAATACATTCATGTTATTCATCTGATAAATTTACGAACCGCGCACTTCATGTATGGAATATTGTTGTTACATTGACGCCCGTAAGCAGACCACGGCAGGAACCTACAACCCCGAATGCCATGAACAACCTGATGCTACACATGCGGAATCAAAAAAACAGCGCCCGATGCGGTCTGTTTGCCGCACTCTTCATGCTCTGCATCCACCCCGAAGCAACGGCACAGACCGATACGCTTAAACCCCGGGCAATGCTCATCACCTCCAAACCTGCCATCAGCCTCCAGGCGGGTCTGCTCACCTGTTTGCTTTCTACTGACAAGGGAATGCTGGGGCCTGTATTTAGTGGGGCCGGTGGGGTTTGTTTCACAAAGAAAGTGAATATGCATACCTCAATCTTGTTTATGCTGAACTATCAGTACCGGTATTATAACGGCTTACAGACTACGTTATACGATTACTCGTTTAAGGCGCCGGTGAATCTGACCACTTCCTTCGGGCTTTATGAGATAGAACTCCCGCTCCTTGTTTGCACAGACCTTGAAAGATTACACCTGGGAGCGGGGTTTTCATGTTCCTATCTTCTTACATCATTCCTGCAACAGGAAGCCATAGGTACGTATGGTATTTATACCAACGCTATTCAGGCACATTACAATCGGCTTCCTTATCAGCATAACACCGTTTTCTATAAAATTAACATTGCTCCTTGCGCGAATTTATTTTACCAGATCTCAAAACGAGTTGGGATCAGGTATCTCATCAGTTTCGACCTCCTGAGCAACCCCATACCCGGTTACTCTTTTTTCAACTCATTCTCGTTCGTCAACAACAAAATCTTAATCACATTTAAACTCTAAAACTATGAAACCAACTAATTTCATCAGGATTCTTGCCTTCACGGCAACATCCATGTTGCTGTGGACATGTTCTAAGACCGACATAAAGACCTCTCCGCTAGCATCCCGAATAGTCCAAAGACCTGCTGCAAGTAGCATGAACGGGCCCGCTGCATGCAACTGCGGCACCCAGCCCAAGGGGTGTGCTACCTTTGTAAATTGTGTAAAGAAACTACTGGGAACAGAGAATAGCATTACCTGGACAGCCAACTGGGCTAACTGTTCTACACCAAATCCTGCCGATCAGGCTTGTTCGGGCGTTGCCATTGAGGGTGAATCATCTGTAGTCACTGTTTGCTATATGCCAGGTTCTTGCTCAGAACTAACGTGTAAGATCACGTCACCTCCAACCTGCCTGCCATGCCTGCCTGATATCTTCTGCCTACCGTTAACCCCCAGCTGCAACAACAAGGATGATGCATATGAAGGAACATTTTTCGATCCGACAACCAATTTTCGAATTGATGTAACAATAAGCGCTGATCCCAAAATAGCGGTGACTTGTGGTGTAGCCCCTGATAATATCAGCTGCAATGCAACCCTCGACAAATGAAAACCCTACTTGTGCTATTTGGCACCCTCTATATACATATTTGTTGCGCCCAGAGTATGTGTGACAAATTCGGCTTCAGGGTTGGATATTCTGAGTCGGCGCAAAGTCCGAAGTGGGATACCGATCAATTAAGCTACGGTATGAACGATCTGCATTCGGCTTACCTGGGTCTTGACTTCAAGGATTCCCTAAGTCCCAAATGGGGATATTCCGTTGGGGTGCAATTTTGTGAAAAGGGATACCAGTCGCATTATGTAATGGCGGCGCCTTCCATTTATGTGGAGGTGGAGGACCGCTATGAATTAAGTTATCTCGACCTCCCGATCTGTTTAATTCGCAGCAAAAAGGCGTTCTCGTTTAAATTCGGAATCGTGCCATCCATTCTCCTGGCAGGTTCTTCAGGTCTGTTGCTGACGACCGATTATTCGGGCTATTATATAAGCAGCCGTTGGGACTGTCTGACCCCGAAATTATATAAGACAATTGATATTGCAATGACTTTAGGCTGTATGATCAGAATCTGCCCAGATCTGGATTTTGATTTCAATATCCAGAAAGGGTTCATCAATCCAAACCGGGATGGTGCTTCTGATGAACTGGGTTATCAAGTTACTGCTCTGGTCGGAATCAGGTATCATTTCCTGAGAAGCACTAAATATTTAGTGGATAGAAACAGTTCAATCCGGCAGACAGCTGAAACATCAAAATAAAGGATGAATTCACAAACAAGAAAGCCCCGCCATGGCAGGGTTTTCTTGTTTAGTGATGGATGAAGGAGTTAGGCTTTTATCACCTTGTTCAAAATTGCAAATGCCCTGGAGGTAGATGTTAAGACCTTTTTCGAGCTTTAACTTCCTTTCGTTCCGTTTCTGTTCCACATTCCAGGGCCGCCTTCAACCCCATTTTGTAACCCCGCACATCAGCGCAATGTCATTTGGTTAAGAGAACACGATGCAACAGAAATACAGACAGCACCTGTATTTCTGCTCGTATTTTATGATTCATACAATCAAGAATCTCAAATTAGTAACCCCGCGCATGAGCGCGGGGGATGTCATCCCCCACCCCCTGGGCTTCAGCCCAATTCAGAACGGGTCGGTAGCTATTAGTGGGCTAAAGCCGAGGTGTGTGGGGTGCTTCTACCCCGCGCTCAAGCTCGGGATTACTGATAAAGCCGGTTAATTTAGCTCTTCCTAAAAAGGAAACCCCGAAGGGGTTTAACGTTTGTAGCACACGTCATCACAAAAAATTTCCGACCCCGAAGGGGTCGAACAAATGAAAGCCTGTCGGGAATCAACACTTCAGACCGTTTTTGGGTCTTCAACAAGCATTCCAGAGGGAGAGGCAAAAGGAATTGAATATAAGTTCCGGGTAAGCGGGTAAAGCATCTTACCTACATGGCATTGCGCTGAAGTGCGGGGTTACTCATTAAATCAGGCAAGGAAGACAGCAGATCAGCTCATTCAATTCCCGAACCAAAGCACATCGGGCAGGATCATGGAGTCATTCATCAAAGGCTGCATGGATTGAACCCGACTGCATAGTAACTATTTCCGGTACGGCTATTCCCTTATTTGCTTCAGCAAACAACAGATTGAGCGGCTTTTCTACGCTCAAACCCACAATCCTTCACCCCGTCATCTTCCAAAAATAAGCCGGTTAAACTTGTTCTGAGTAAGCGTCAATTTCCTATTCAGACGGTGCTTCTTCCAGCGAGGCCGCAACGATGAGCAATAGCAGCGATGACACGAACCCTGGATTATATTCCTCAACCGTTTTTCAACCTCAGATGCTTTTTTACAGCCATTCAAAATAATTTATACAATACACAATATTCTTCCGACTTTTACTGTTATTAAGGATATTGAAAAGCATTTTTAGCATAACATACAAATGTTCTTTGAAAAGGATGCAAAAAGGGTGGGGTTCAAAGCCCAGATCACATCGGTTTAATGCAACATGGTCTAAACCAATAAAATAATGATCTGAGTCGTCAGAATGCTTACCGCGATCGGGATCATGCTTACCACGATCGGGACAATGCTTATCACGATCCCGATCATGCTTACCTCGATCCTGACAATGCTTATCCCGATCCTGACAATGCTTATCACGACCCTGATCATGCTTACCACGATCCTGACAATGCTTATCACGACCCTGATCATGCTTACCACGATCGTGACAATGCTTATCTCGATCGTGATCATGCTTACCACGATCCGGATCATGCTTACCACGATCGGGATCATGCTTACCTCGATCGAGACAATGCTTATCCCGATCGTGATCAGCATTCGTAGCACCCGAAACAGCAACAGGTGAGGTAAGATCGGCCTTGATTCATCTTGAATAGACTGAATTTCAATCAATTACCCTTCCCTATCAACCGGGACAGGAATTCGTAGCGATCTGATTTATCCACATTTTTAAAAACGAAACACCATGAAAAAGAAAGTAATGTCGTTCCAGCAAGTAATCATGCTTGCTGTGCTCGAAAAAGCAAAAAAAGTAACTGTCATACACCGGTTTTCAGAGAAATCGAGCATTCAGATTGCCGGTGATGCCAAGCACTATGTAGATTGCATGACCACCAATGTAGCCACGTTTGCAAGCCCCACACCTACCCTGTCAACTATTACCGCGCTTGCGAAAGCGGTGACAGATCTGCAACGCGGAGGCACCGTGAGCGCAGAGGGCAGGAGCGCCAAATTAAAGGTTGCCAGAAAAGCGCTGGAGGCTGGGCTCATCACCCTGGGGCATTACGTAGAGGACCTTGCAAACCTCGACCCCAAGACAGCCGTGGCAACCGTTCAGCTGGCTGGCATGGAGGTGAAACATGACAGTACACACAGTAAACCCCCATTCGAGATGAAACAAGGAAAAAATTCGGGCGATCTGATCATGACCGTAAAAGCAGCCTCGCGTCAGATGGGTCATGATTACCAGCTGAGTACCGATGGAATCAACTTTAAATCGGCTTTAAAAACCGATGTCAGCAGTGCAACAATTACAGGCCTTGTGCCCGGCACTCTTTATTATGGAAGGGTGATGCGTACAATCAAAGGTGGAGAGGTGCAGATTGGAGATGTGATAAAGCGCTATGTTATTTAAGCCCCTCCCCACGACTCACCCCCCGGCCCCCTCTCTCTTCGAGAGAGGGGGAGAAAAAAATTGGGGCAAAACGCTGGGAAGTATATTCAACTGAATTCAGTTGAATGGTATTACAACGACTCCCCTTTTTCTATATAGAAGAAGGGGAGCCTTTGTGTTGATGCAGTTCACAGTGCGGTACACACTGAAATTCAATAAATTTCAATCCGATTCAAGATAATTAAAATGCTCTAGCAAGCTCCGGCTGGCAAAGCCAGCCGGGCTCCCATTTCCACAAAGGCTCCCCCTCTCTGCTTGCAGAGAGGGGGCCGGGGGGTGAGTCGCGGGGGCGGATTTATTTTACATACCTTTGACCACCGGTCTATCCATCTTCTCAGCCCCACAACCGATGCAAGGCCTTGCCGCTTTTACAAAAAACACCTTTCTTTTCTACTCCTCCATCTTTCTGCTCCTCCTCGCAGGCATCTTCATCAGCGGCTACAATGGTCTCTACGGACAAGACAGCTACGAGTACGCCCGCTATGCGCTCGGGTGGAAACAGTTTTTCCTGCACGGCATCCTGCCCGGCGATTATTTCTGGCCTGTCTTGTACCCCTTGCTGGGAGGTATCCTGAGCCTGGCCCTGCCCGTGCAATATGCCTTGTTACTGATATCGATGGCCTCTATGCTGGGTTGCGCTTTGCTGATGGAAAAGATCGTTTCCCAAAAATTTGATGTTTCTCCACTCAGGTCAAGACAGTATACTGTAGTGTTGATGCTGCTCTCCCCTATCCTGCTCCGATCCTCGCTTACCTGTATGTCTGATTCATTGGCCATATTCTTTGTGTTGTTGGCATGGCGTTCATTTCAGTTGCTCACGGTTTCGTTTTCACGCAAAAACCTGTTTCTGTTTGTCTTTGCGGCCACCGCTTCGGTCATGACGCGTTATGCATGCATCCTGCTTGTGGTTGTGCCTGCGGGAGTAATTGCCGTTCAATACATCCGAAAACTCAAACCGCTGGATTTCCTCTTTCTGTTTCTCTTTCTCTTTCTTCCGGCAATCCCACATCTTCTGGTTCGGCATGCACAACCGCTTGCCTTCCTGCATAGCGCCTGGATGCAGGCCTGGAGCCCCATGAATTTTCTGCGTTCGGGTTTCCATAACCAGAATGGCAACTATCAATACCAGGTCCAGAACATCGTCTATGCCTTTCTGGGGTTCTTTCATCCGGGGTTTGTATGTTGCGGGGTGTTGTTGTTTTTTTGGTGGAAAACAATCGACTGGAAACAAGGCTTCAACCGTTTGCTCGTTCTGTCTATTTGCATCTATTCCTTGTTCCTGGCCGGGATCCCGTTCCAGAACCTGCGGTTTATCATTCCTGCGGTTCCGTTGTTCCTGATCCTTTTCTTTCCGGTTTACAGAGCGGCGCTCGGGAACGTAAAAGCCTGCACGCTGCTTATCGTGTTTGGTGTTGCTGTTATTCAACTGGGGCTGTTTGCGCGTGCCCTGTATCCCTTTTACAAAGCCAATTCAGAAGAACGGGCCATCGCAAGCCAGTGCGCCTCACTTCCTTCGCGAAGTCTGTATACCTTCAGCATCGACGGGGCCCTGAAGTTTTATGGGATAACCTTGCAACCCGAAAACCTGTGGGACAAAAAACTCGACAGCATCCGCGCAAACAGTTACCTGCTCTTCAACCTGCCCTTGTTCGAAAAAGAGTATGCCGGCAAGAACCCCATGCTCAATTATGAATACATTCGTACCCATTCTCAACTGCATAAATTAAAACAGTTGCAGGGGGGCTGGATATTGTATGAAATCCGTTAAACACGTTGTACTGCTCACCCCAGGCTTTGCCCGCGACGAGGCCGACACCACCTGCACGACCTTTCTACAGGATTACCTCCTGGCCTTGAAACGTCTGCATCCGGCAATGAGCGTCGAACTCATTGCCTTGCAATATCCGTTCGACCGTACTCACTATCCGTGGAACGGCATTCCCATCTACTCCGCACATGGAAAGAGCAGCCGGTATCTTTCACGCCTGCGAACCTGGATCCGCGCGTTTAGGGAATTACAGAAACTAAACCGGCAACAGCAGATCGATGTCATCCATTCCTTCTGGCTTACCGAAGCCAGTTTCCTGGCCCATGTGTTCAGCGCGGTATATGGAACCCGGGTGGTGGCGTATGCCATCGGTCAGGATGCCTTGCCTGCAAACAGATATCTGGCTTACCCCTGGTTTTCAAAGATCAAGATCGTTTGCATGAGCCGGCTCATCAGCGAAAATCTATTAAAGAAAGGCTTGCAGACAAGCGCCATCATCCCGCTTGGGGTGGATGCTGCAAAAGTAAAACCGACCCAAAATGAAAGAACGATCGACATACTTGGAGTCGGTTCGCTCATACCGCTGAAATGTTACAGCACATTTATTGATGTGGTTGCCGCGCTCCGTATGGCTTTCCCGGGCATACGCGCCGAGCTCGCTGGCGACGGGCCTGAACGCGAACCCTTACAGAAAAAGATACACCGGCTGGGGCTTGAAGAAACCATCACCCTCAGTGGTTCTATTTCACACGAAGCGGTATTTGCCAAACTGGGTGCAAGCCGCTTCCTGCTGCATCCCTCTTCCTCCGAAGGCCAGAGCACGGTGATGATGGAAGCCCTGGCAGCCGGCACGCATGTAATTTGTTTTGATGTGGGGCGAATGGATGATCCTTCGAAAATACATGTTTGCACCAATGTTGACGAGATGATAAAAACAACCACCGCCTTGCTCAACAATCCAACCCTTGATCATACCCCGGTAATGCTTCAGACAATGGACATGATGGTAAACGCATTTACCCAGGTCTATGGCCGCTAAGCCCTGGCACCGGCTGAAGCTCATTGGCTTCAATACGCTGTACAGCATCAGCGGGCAGCTGAGCGGTTTTGTGCTCTCGCTGGTGGTGATCCGTATTTTTGCCGACAGGCTTTGGGGCGAATACAGTTCATTCAGTATCTGGTTGTTGCTGCCCTTGCACATTGCTTATTTTGGAAACAAAGATTACCTGACCAGGGCATTCAGCATCACTCCGTCGGCCATCAGAGGCGAATGGAGCAAAAATTTCAAGGTTCGTATACTCCTCTTGCTTCCCATTCTTGTCATCACTTTTATCCTGGCCCGGTATAAACCCCTGGCTGTCGACCTGGTTGCGTTTTGCATGCTCCGGTTTGTTTGCCAATCGTTCGATTCGCTGGTTGTCTGTTTTCAGCGGTTCAGCAGGGCCGTTTCCATAGAGCTTGGGGCCCTCTTCCTGGTGCTGGGAGCCTGTTTTCTATTCAAATACACCGGACGCCGTTTTGGCATTGATGAGCTGATTGAGGCCCTGATGCTTGCCGAAGCCGGAAAGGGGATCTGCTATCTTATTACATTTAGGAAATACATCACGTTAAACCCGCATTATTCATCAGGAATCGGTCTTCCTGCCCAAAAGGCTGACAGCACATGCACCCAGCGGGATAACCGGGATGCCCGCACACAAGGCTTAACGCACGTTGCATTAGCCTGTTACCGGGCTGTTGCATTAGCCTGTTACAGGGCTAATGCAACAGCCCGGTTAAACACAAAGCCTCCCGATCTGACCCGCTATCTCCCGGCAACCTTGCCCTTTTTTCTGATCGGGCTTACCGGCATGCTGGCCTCCAAGGCCGATCTGATCTTTTCGAACTTCTGGTTCAACAGCGCTACATTGGCCCGGTATCAGGTGCTCACCAATTTTCTGTTGCTGGTACAAACCGGTTCGGCATTCATCCTCCAGCCCTTTGTCCGGAATCTGTACCGGCTGAAGAAAGAGCTGATCAGCAAGATTGGCCGCCGGCTGATGCTGTTGGGCATACCGGCCACGGGGCTTGGACTGGGAGTTGTTTATCTGATGATGGAGTATGTATACCGGTTTCACTTCTCCCCTGCGGTCTATGCCGCTGGATGTTTGATGGCATTTCCGGTCTATGCCTATTCGCCAGCCATCTATTACCTGTACCGGGAGCAGAAACAGAAGCTGATGCTGATGATAAACCTTTTCGGAATTGTGATCAGCCTGGGGGCTGCCTGGGTGATGTTTACGCTCTTGAGTCCACAGCCACTATACCTGCTGCTGGGGGTTTGTGTGCAGCAGTGGTTTGTGCTGGTTGTCGTAAGGTCTATTTTCAGAAAGATGAATGCTTCACAGAAGCGATGAGCCACCGGCGGAGCCGGTATTTGAAGCCTGGCCCATCTGTGTGCAGATCCGCGAGCCGCACCTGCAGGCGAAGGTGATCTCCCGCGCCAACAAAATTATTCGCATCCGCTCCCTCCATCAATCATTGGTTGGAATCTGGCGGAGCAGATAGGTTCAGATCAGACCCGAATCCAGAGAACTTCGCGCTGGCCTGAGCGCTGTGAAATATTATTCGCTAATTCACCCCGTATCGGTATCTTTACTTCGCAATCACAAACCCGCATGAACAAAGTCATACTCTTCAACCCAAGAGCCACCACGCATCATGCGCGTATACCCAATTCTATCCTGGCCATTGCTGCGTCTATAGAAGGCAAGTATGAGTATGTGATCGTCGATGGCAACCTGGAAAACGACCCCATGTCTGTCATCCGCCGTTATCTTCAAACCGGAGATTTCGGTTTTTTTGCCAGTACCGTCATGCCCGGGCCTCAGCTGAAACAGGCCATTCCGTTTTCAAAACGGATACGCGAAGAGTTTCCTTCGGTGAACATTATCTGGGGAGGTTACTTTCCGTCGAACCACCCCAAGGTTGTGCTTGAATCTGGCTTTGTGGATGTCATCGTAAACGGGCCGGGCGACAAGACCTTCCCGCACATCCTCCATGCGTTTGAGAATAAACAATCATTCGAAGGCATCAACAACCTCCTCTACCTGCAAGAAGGCAAGGTCATTAAATCGGCCAAGGATGAACTCTATGACCTGGATGCACTTACGCCCTATCCGTATGAGAAGCTGAACTCGTTCTATCCGATGGAGAAATACCAGCAGAAGACGTATATCGGAAAACACCCGGTGGCCTATCATTCAAGCTTCGGCTGCCCCTTCACTTGTTCGTTCTGTGCCGTGGTGCCGATCTACAATGCCCGCTGGAAAGGACGTTCGGCCAAAGGCATTGCCGACGATATCATCTTCCTCCAGCAACGCTTTGGGGCCGACTCGGTAGAGTTTATGGACAACAACTTCTTTGTTTCCGAAAAGCGTACGGTTGAGTTCTGCAAACTCATAGCCCCATACAACATGAGCTGGTGGGGTGAAGGCCGGATCGACACCATCGATAAATACAAAGACGAAACACTTGCCCTGATGAAAGAAGCCGGCTGCAAGATGATCTTTTTCGGCGCCGAATCGGGCGATGACGAAGTCCTGAAAAAGATGGACAAGGGTGGCACGCAAAGCAGCGCACAGATCCTGAAGTTTGCCAAGCGCATGCAACAGTTTGGCATCATCCCCGAATATTCGTTCGTGCTCGGCACTCCTGCCGATTCACCCGAAAAAGCCATGCTCCAGATCGACAAAGACATTGCCTTTATACGCAAGGTGAAAGAAGTGAACCCCGAAACCGAGATCATCATCTATATATACAGCCCTGTGCCTACCGAAGGCTCAGAAATGTTCAAAGCGGTGATGACAACCGGGTTCAGATATCCCCAAAAACTCGAGGAATGGGTATCTCCCGAATGGGAAAATTTTGATCTTCGCAAAAACCCACTTACGCCCTGGCTCACGCCGGAAATGGTGGATAAGATCAAAAATTTTGAAACCGTGCTGCATGGCTACTACCCTACTGTTTCTGACCTCCGGCTCACCACCCGGAAACGGCGCGTGATTAAACGACTGGCTGCCCTGCGTTATAAAACAGGTTTCTATCCATTCCCATACGAAATCAAGGCCTTGCATAAGCTCTGGAAATACCGCAAGCCGGAGATTGAAGGATTTTAAACGATCATGAAAACACTCAGCCAATTAAAACGAAGCCTATCACACCTGCTCTTTCCAATAAAGGAAACAGCTCCCGAACAAGCGTATGACCTGTGGGCCGATGCCTATGATGCCCAACCCGACAACCTGATGCTGGCCCTGGATGAAACCTTGTTTTCAGAACTCCTCACAGGCACCTCCTTCAAAGAGCTGGTCATTGCCGATGTGGGCTGTGGCACAGGCAGGCATTGGACAAAAATCTATGCCGGAGCACCACGCATGCTCAAAGGGTATGATGTCTCCCAGGGAATGCTGGATGTGCTCAAACAAAAATTCCCACAGGCCGAAACGCATCAGCTTACCAGCAACACCTTAGTTTCACTCGCCGGCAGCAGCTGCGATCTGATACTCACAACACTGGCCATGGCCCACATTCCTGATATCGGGGATGCTTTCAAAGAATGGGCCCGGGTCCTGAAACCCGGTGGACGTATCATCCTCACCGATTATCATCCCGACACATTGAGCAAGGGAGGGAACCGTACCTTTACTCATGCCGGAAAAACAATTGCTGTAAAGAATTACATCCACCCCATCAGCAAGATCAGAACACTGTTCAACGCCCTGCACCTGAGCGAAGACCGGTTCGAAGAAAAACGCATCGACCAGCGCGTGAAGCATTACTACGAAAAACAAAATGCCCTGCATGTTTATAACCGTTTCAAAGACACCGCAATGATTTATGGCATGTGCCTTACAAAAAGCCATGCTGCTCTGTAACCTGATTTCGGTAACCGATGGCAGGCTGGTGGATATTGGGACGAGCGGCAGGTACATCACCTCCGTCAACCCGTCATCAGACCGTAACCCTGTACAGGGCCCTTCTCCCTTCATCTCATTTCAGGATGCAATCGTCTTCCCCGGCCTGATCAATTCTCACGATCATCTTGATTTCAACTCCTTTCCTCAGCTTGGAAACAAGATCTATCCCAGCTACGTAGCATGGGGTGAGGACATACACCTGCAAAACAAAGCTGAAATAGAGGCTGTGTTGAAAATACCCAAGGCCCTGCGCATACAATGGGGTGTCTATAAAAATCTGCTCAACGGCATCACCACGGTTGTAAACCATGGGCCAAAGACAAACATCGAAACCGATTTGGTAAGCGTATATGAAGATTGCCATGTCCTGCATTCTGTGCAACTGGATAAGAAATGGAAACTCAAGCTAAACTTCCCCTTTGCAAAGAAACAGCCATTTGTAATTCATGTTGGCGAAGGAACGGATGAGGAAGCAAACAAAGAAATAGACCGGTTGATACGATGGAATATATTGAACCGAAAACTCATCGGCATCCATGCGGTTGCCATGACCGGCCAACAGGCCAGGCATTTCAAAGCCCTGATCTGGTGTCCTGACTCGAACTACTTTTTAGTGGGAGACACAGCCCCGGTTAAAGACCTGAAGCAACAAACCCGGATACTGTTTGGCACCGACTCAACCGTTTCAGCCGGGTGGAATCTATGGAACCACCTGCGGCTTGCCCGTCAAGAGAACCAGCTTACCGATGCTGAACTGTATGCCTCGCTTACCACGGTGGCTTCAGAAATCTGGCGCCTGCCCAAACGAGGTTCGATCACAACCGGTCAGGAAGCTGATCTTGTGGTTGCAGAACGAAAGACCGGATACTCGGCAATGGATGCATTCTACTCGGTTAACCCTGAAGAGATTCTCCTTGTCACCCGACAAGGCCGGATAAATCTGGTCGATGCACGGCTCGAAAATGCTGTTTTTACGGCTCCTGGCTCACGAACAGGGTTCAGCGCTATCTGTATCAACGGACGGACCAAATATGTAAGGGGAGATCTGCCTGCCTTAATGAAAGAAATGAAACGAGTTCACCCTGGTGTAGTCTTCCCCTTTTATACCGAAAGAACAGGAGAAGAAGGACATGCTCCCTCGGTATAACCCGTCCTCCAGCTGAAGAAGCTGGACACGTAAGCCGCTTTCGGGAATGAAAAAGCCTTCACGGTGGTTAAGAACTGGTATAATGCCGAACGCGTTTATTTACCTACATTTGAGTTCCATGCCCACGCTTCCAGCTACCGAAACCGAAAACAACGTAATGAACCTAAGCGCCACCGCCAGTGCGGTGCTCAGAACCTTGCTTTATTTCGACATCTTCCGGTATCCGCTCCTGCCCGAAGAGATCCTCGAAAACTGCCAGGATGCCGGGGCTGATCAACCAAAGGTATGTTATGAACTGGAGCTGCTGTGTAAACAGAAGATGGTGTGTCAGCTCAATGGATTCTATTTCCTCACCCCCGACGACACCCTTGTTCAACGAAGAATAAAAGGAAACCACGACGCCCTGCGTTACCTGCGTAAAGCCAGACAATACACCCGGCTCATCTCCCGCTTCCCGTTTGTGGAAGCCGTGCTGATCTCGGGCTCCCTTTCTAAAAACTTTGTGGACGAACAAAGTGATATCGATTACTTCATCATCACCCGGCCTCAACGCCTCTGGGTCTGCCGTACCTTGCTCATCCTGTTCAAGAAAGCATTCCTGCTCAATTCACGAAAATATTTCTGTGTGAATTATTTCATAGACTCACACAGTCTGCAATTGCCCGATCAAAACATCTTTACTGCTACCGAGCTGGTCTTTGCCAAACCATTCTATAACCCAGAGCTCTGTCAACAATTTTACAAAAGCAATGCCTGGAGCGGCCAATTCTACCCCAATAAACCCCCAGCCTCGGTGGCCGAAACACAACAAGTCAGCAAGGGTGGGCTAAAGTCGCTTTTCGAAACAGCCCTCAATGGCAAGCTTGGCGAAAGGCTTGATGCCTGGTGTTTCAAAACCACCTTGGGTTTCTGGAGAAAGAAATTCAAAGACTTTGATGAAACGGTATTCGATCTGAACCTGCGTTCTCGCAAGAATGTTTCAAAACATCATCCCGGAGGTTTTCAGTTTAAGGTATTGAAAACCCATGAACAAAACATCCGGGAGTTCAGCGCCAAACACCATGTAAGATTTACCACATGAGCCGGATACTCTTTACACATTCGTACTTTCAAAAATTCGACCCCAAGCAATGGGAGCTCGGCCAGCCTTATGCCCCCCTTGCTACCATCACGGCAGCAGCCGTATTACGTGCAGAAGGACATGACGTCACGCTGTTCGATACCATGTTTTGCCAGGACCCGGCTGAACTTGAACCCCAGCTGAACAACATCAAACCCGATTACCTGGTCATCTACGACGATGGGTTTAACTACCTCACAAAAATGTGTCTTACCAATATGCGAAAAGCCGCATTTGAGATGATCAAACTGGGCAGACAAAAATCCATACCCGTTATCGTCTCCAGTTCTGATGCTACCGATCATTTCGAAACGTATCTGAACAGCGGAGCCGGCTTTGTGCTCATCGGCGAAGCAGAACAGACACTCAAAGAACTTCTTGCAGCTTTAAACACCGGTTCTGATTTCAGACAGATACACGGCATTGCATATCAGGAAAATGGCAAAGCCGTAAAATCAGCTCCCCGCAAGGTGCAGACTGATCTGGATGCCCTTCCCTTGCCTGCCTGGGATCTTGTTAATATAGATCATTACAGGAGTGTGTGGATGAAACACAACGGCTATTTCTCGATACACATGGCCACCACCCGGGGCTGTCCATTTAAATGCAACTGGTGTGCAAAACCGATTTATGGAAACCGCTACAATTCGCGCTCTCCGCAGCATGTACTGAATGAAATAATCCTGCTGCGCGAAAAGTATGGCCTGGATCATATCTGGTTCAGCGATGATATCTTCGGGTTGAAACCAGGCTGGGTGGCCGGGTTTTCGGCATTGCTCATTCAAAACAAGATCCACATACGTTACAAAATACAAAGCAGGGCCGATCTTCTGGTACAGCAGAATTACGTAAAAGCCCTGGCCGAGTCGGGCTGCGAAACAGTGTGGATGGGCGCCGAAAGCGGCTCCCAAAAGATCCTGGATGCCATGGACAAGGGCACAACCGTGACAGAGATTATCGAAGCTACACAGCTTCTGAAAATCCATGGCATCAAACCGGCCTTCTTCCTGCAATTTGGATACCCCGGCGAGGATTCAAACGACATCGAAGCAACCATCGATCTGGTAAACAAACTCCTGCCCGAAGACATCGGCATATCTGTTTCCTATCCCCTGCCAGGCACAACGTTCTACGAACAGGTAAAGGATCAGCTCAAAGGAAAGGCCAACTGGACAGACTCCCACGATCTGAGCATGATGTTCAGCAATGCCTATCCACCCGATTTTTACAAAAAACTGCACCGCTATGTGCACAAGAACTACCGCAAACATCAGGCGTACGAAAGCATCGGGCATTTATTTACAAAACCGGGAAAGATCAACCGAAAGACGTTGCGCAGGATTGCTTCGGTAGTTTATTATATACCCGCCACGCTGGTCACGAAACAAATCATGCGCCGTTCGGCCAAACATTAATCCGGTGAACCTGCTTTCTTTTCTTAAACCGTTTCTACCTCTTCCTCCAAACACAGGCAAGACCAATAGCTTTATCTACGCCATGCTGTTCCTGGCATTTGTCCTGCTCTCATTTGCCGGGGCTATCCATCATGAATTATGGCTGGACGAAATGGATACCTGGCTTGTGGCGAGAGACAGCCATTCGATCCTGCAACTGTTCCACAATTCGAGGTACGACGGGCATCCGTTTATCTGGTATACGCTTTTGTATCTGCTTTCTGCGTTTACGAGCTCAGCCTTTTCTATGCAAATACTTCACCTGGCCATTGTAGTAAGCACAGCATTTCTCTTTTTAAAGTATGCTCCGTTTACCTTGCTTCAAAAGTGCTGCATCTTGTTTGGTTATTTCTTTCTGTTCGAGTACAATATCATCTGCCGGACTTACAGCCTGACCTGGTTGTTCCTGAACCTGTTTTGCATCTGTTACACCAGTCAGAAAAGGAATTACACCGGTATGCTCATCGCTCTCCTGCTCCTTTCAAACACCCATTTTCTTTCGCTCCTGCTAAGCCTGCCCCTCTTTGCAGCAATGACCCATGCCTTCTTTACCGATTCCGAAAAGTCCGCCAAACAACGCTATCCTGTTTACCTCCTGCTTTTTACAGCGGGCCTGTTTCTTTCTGCCCTTTGGATCATGCCTCCGATTGATACGCTCATCATTCACAATATCTCCGGCCATGCGTATACAGGCACGCGTTTATCAAAGGCTTTTTCGTTCTATTTCAAGGGCATGTATACGCTGCCCGACTTTTCAACGCCGTATTTCTGGAACAGCAATTATCTGGTGACACACCTTAAACCGTTGAGTATCGGGCTTTCATTGCTGGTCTTTACGGGGCCATTCATCTTCTTTTACCGCAACCGGGTTTCTTTATTTGTTTTCTATTCGGGCACCCTGCTCATCACCGGCGCATCCTGTATTCTCGAACTGTTCACCGGGGTTCATTACATGGGCTATGTATTCATGACTTTCCTGGTTTGCATTTGGATGGAGAAACAGCAAGACGACGGTGGTGGACAGCGTGTTGAAAACCGGCGGAATCGTGGGATGCAAAAGATAAAGAATCTCATCTTCAATCCCTTTCTTTGGAGTATCTTGATCACACAGCTTCTTTCAGGATGCTGGGCCTCATACACCGTCTTTCAGCATCCGTTTTCACAAGGCAGCGCCGTCAGCGCCTCTATTCTCACAACTTCTTCGGCAAAGGATCTGATTGTTGTTAACCCTTATTATTCGGGTCCTGTCATCTCGGGGTATCTTCAAAGGCAGGTCTTTTATCCGATATTGAACCAATTCGGGAGCTTTTACTTTTCAAAAAAGCTACCGCTTGTATCTCCCGAAGAGCTTGCACAGCGAACATTGCAATGCATCAACCGGGGGGCACCTGACAGAACATTCATTGTCATGGATTTCTCCCCAGACAACTTCCAGCTGATGCATCATCTCGTGCATGGCCTGCATTCAAGACACCTGCGGATAAAAGAAATCCGTCTGTTCAAGCCTGCAATCAGCCCTGGGGAAGCGTATTGGTATTGTTGTCTGGAAAAGAGCGGAGGATGAATCGGGCAAAAGACATCTCCTGTGTCGGGAAGAATAGATAACTTCGCTAACCAGGCAGTGATGAAACGCAGATTCGTATGATGGTTATGATCTTTTACGATCTTAAGAAATCAGAACCATCATAACCGTCATACTAATCTACGTTTTATCAAACGAAGCAAATCACAAAAATGAACATCGTATTTACACACGGATATTTCCTCGAAGAGGATGAAAAGGAAAAGGAGATCATGAAACCTTATCCTCCTCTGGGCATCCTGTATTTGTCGGGCTGGCTCGAACAACAGGGATTCCCCAATACGGTGTTCGATTCTACCTTCTCCACCTTTGAGAAACTTTGCGCCCATCTGCTGCATGTAAAGCCGGATATCCTGGCCATCTATACCAACTTAATGACAAAGCTGAATGTGCTGCGCATCATCCGGTTTATCCGCAATGAACAGACATTGGCACATACAAAAATCATCCTGGGGGGCCCCGAAGTAAGAAGCCACAAAGAAAAGTTCCTGGAACACGGGGCTGATGTGATCGTCATCGGCGAAGGCGAAGAAACCATCACCGAGCTGGCCACGCACTATTCGGGAAAAGACAAAAAGCTGGAAGACATACACGGCATCGCCCGGCTGGATGACAAAGGCTTTGTTGTTGTACACCCCGAACGAGCTTTGCGAAAAGACATCAACGAACTGCCCTACCCTGCCCGAAACAAGATAAACCTCCAGACCTATCTCGATACCTGGAAGCAAAGGCATGGACATAATGTCATATCACTCAGCACCATGAGGGGCTGCCCCTATACCTGTAAATGGTGCAGCCGGGCTGTCTATGGAGGAACATACCGCAGAAGAAGCCCTTCGAAAACGGTGGATGAAATGGTTGCCCTGGCAGACGCTTACAAGTTCGACCGGATCTGGTTTGTGGATGATGTCTTTACCATTTCTCACAAATGGCTGAAAGAGTTTGCCGAAGAAATCAGCAAACGCAAGGTACACATCCCTTACGAAATCATCACCCGTGCCGACCGGATGAGCCAGGAAGTCATCGGCCTGCTCAAACAAAGCGGATGTTTCAGGGTATGGATCGGAGCAGAAAGCGGATCACAAAAAATAATCGATGCCATGGACCGGCGCGTAAGCGTCAACCAGGTTCGAGAGATGATACAGCTTGCCCGCAAAAGCGGGATCGAGGCCGGCACCTTTATCATGCTGGGCTACCCGGGAGAAACGGATGATGGTGTAATCGAAACCCTGCACCATCTCAAGACATCCAACCCCGATTTATATACCATCACCGTTGCATACCCGATAAGCGGCACCCGGCTTTACGAAGAAGTAGAAAGCCGTTTTCTAAAAACCCTTCCCTGGGAATCATCCACCGACCGCGACATCGATTTCAAACGCACCTATAACATCAACTACTACAAGTTTGCAGTAAGGTGGGTGTACAATGAGGTGGCCTTGCACAAACAAACCCAACGAGACAAATTCAGCCTGCGTGTTCCGTATCTGAAAATAAAAGCCATGGCTGCGCGGGGAGGGATGATTGCAGAGAAGTTGA
>Ga0206851_1060_pt1 | contig 34783 bp, 27 predicted proteins | sample Alteio_BWOrgCont_13_FD_152904 | JGI IMG/M metagenome (GOLD analysis project Ga0206851, IMG submission 152904) | Enriched cells from forest soil in Barre Woods Harvard Forest LTER site, Petersham, Massachusetts, United States -... | ecosystem: Environmental > Terrestrial > Soil > Temperate forest >... | reverse complement strand
CGTGCCTGTGCCTTCATCCATTGGCATTAACGACAATGTGCTTGCCGGTTTGATCGATGAATATATAAAGTTAAGCACCGAACGCAACAACCTCTTGGCAAACAAGCAGGCATCAAGCCCGGTGTATAAAAACCTGGGGGTGAAAATTTCGAACCAGAAAAACACGCTTGGGCAGAATATCGATTATCTCATCCATGCAAATACAATACAGCTGGGTTCATTGGAAGAAAGACTGAAAGAAAAGAATGCACAGATCAGCGCCTTGCCTGTTACCGAGAAGGAGATGGTCGGCATTGAACGTAAATACAAACTCAACGACAACAGTTACAACTACCTGCTCCAGAAAAAGGCCGAAGCAGAAGTGGCCAGGGCCAGCAATATTCCGGGCACCGATATCCTTGAGCCTGCTTGTTTATTGCAGCCAAACCCGGTTTTTCCAAATAAGGCGGTGAATTATGCCATTGCCATTGTCCTGGGCCTGCTCTTTCCATTTGTCAGGTTCGGGGTGGGGAACTTCTTCGATCATAGCGTTTCAGATGAACAGGTGATGCACCAGCTCACCGAAAGACCCTTTCTTGGGAGGATCTATCACAAAAAAGCGCGTGTACCCGATACCGTGCTCCTGGATGACCCCAAATCGGTTCTCTCCGAATCGATACGCACTGTGCGTACAAACCTCGATCATTATTTGGATGGCAAGACGAATCAACTGGTGCTTGTGACCTCATCCGTTTCGGGCGAGGGCAAGACGTTCGTGGCATTGAACCTGGCCATGGCGCTTGCCCTGATGGAACGAACAACGGTGTTGGTAAGCTTCGACATCCGAAAACCCGGCCTGTACAAGACCTTGAATCTCGACTGTCAGCTGGGTGTGAGTTCTGTCCTCTCGGCCCGTGCCTCGATCGATGAGGTATTGGAGCATACCGCCCTGCCACATCTTGATTTTATCGGGGCGGGCCCGGTACTTCAAAACCCGGCCGAGCTGGTTGGCTCGCGGAATACGGCTCTGTTTCTTGCTGAACTCCGGAGACGCTACGATTATGTGATCATCGATACACCTCCTATAGGACTTGTGACCGATGGCTATCTGCTCATGAAATATACAGACCTCAATATTTTCGTGGTACGCGAAAAAGTTACGCCCAGAAGCCAGGCAATGAGTGTGTTGAGGGAAATAGAAAGTAAGGAAATAAACCGGTTCTTCTGGCTGATGAATGATGTGGAGGGAGACAATTCGGCCCACAGCATCAAAAACGAATACTTTGCCCAGGATTAAAACAGAGGAAAGTGTAAATAAACAAGACGTAGAACTAATCAACACACAATGATTTCAGACAGGTATTTTTCAGACTCCCAGAGCAGGTCGGCAAGAATGAAGAAGAATATTGTGAGTTCTTTTGCTGTCAAGTTTGTGAGCGTGCTTATCAACCTGGCGCTGGTGCCCCTGATCATTAACTACCTCAGTCCGACCAAGTATGGGGTATGGCTCACGATCAGCTCTATGCTCGGCTGGATCAGTTTCTTTGATATCGGATTGGGCCATGGTTTGCGAAACAAGCTCGCCGAAGCCATGGCCAAAAACGAAATGACAAAGGCTAAAGCCTATGTAAGTTCAGCCTATCTTTCAATAACAGTGATCTGCTGTCTGCTTTTTACCGCGTTTGTTTTTCTGAATTCCCATCTTGATTGGAATGCAATCCTGAAATTGCGTGATGACGGACGCGAGGATTTGCGGGCGGTTGCTTTTTTGCTCTTTTCGATGTTTTCCGTTCAATTCATCTTGCAACTCATCAACAGTGTTTTTCTGAGCCACCAGCAACCGGCCCTGGTCTCACTCTATGGTATGCTCTCCAACCTGGCAGTGCTTCTCTCCATCATTGTACTGATCAGGTATACGCATGAATCGCTGTATTTGATTGCACTTGTTTTTTCGATTATTCCGGTAATCGTCCTGGCAGGAGTCAATGTGTTTTATTTCCGGAACAGTTTCAGGAACATTGCCCCGAGTCTCAAAGATATTGATCTGGGTTTGTTGAGAGAAGTGTTGGGTCTGGGGATTAAATTCTTTGTCATCCAGCTCACGGTCCTGATCTTTTTTCAGACCAGCAATCTGCTTATCTGCCGTTTCTTTTCGCCCGAGCTGGTTACGCCCTATAATATAGCTTTTCGGTATTTCGGAATGATCACAATGGTGTTCAGTATCATTACGGCCCCCTATTGGTCGGCTTTTACAGAGGCCTATGTCAAACTTGATTTTGCATGGATTCGGAATTCGTTGAAACAATTGTTGGCAGGATGGCTGATCCTGGTTGTTGTGGCCATCATTATGCTTGTATTTTCGAATTCAGCGTACCGTCTCTGGGTTGGGAACAAGGTAGTGGTCGATTTTCGGATTTCCCTCTTTATGATGTTGTATACGGTGATTATTTGTTTCGGGAATATGTACATCATGGTGCTCAATGGTATCGGGCAGATCCGTTTGCAGATACTAGTCAATGTCGCGGGCATGTTGCTGTTTGTTCCCCTGGCCTATTACCTGGCCGTGACATTGAAAATGGGGATTGTGGGCATTATTCTTTCCACCATCATTTGCAGTATCTATGGCGCCGCTGTTGCCCCCTTTGAGGTGAAACGTATTCTTAACAGGCAAACAACCCAAAGCGACTGAACATGTTCAAAATTCTCAGGTCGAGGGAGGCCACCGATTATTTTATGGTAACAGGTCTGATTGCGGTGAGCGGTTTTCCATACTTTATGGTTGCCCAGCTTCATTTTCTGCTGCTCTTTCTCTTCGTGTGCTTTATCTTTTTGAAAAGGAGCATTGTGTTCGATTCCAAGATAATGGCTGTGGTGCTTTTCTTCCTGGTCGTTGAGGTTCTTCAGTTTCTTTTTATTAAACCGTTTGAGCCGGTTATGATAGCCGGCACCTTCATCCGGATGTTCCTTGGGTATTTTGTAATAAGTCTCACCCGTGAGCGCTTTGCCGGATACCTCGTGAACATTCTCTATGTGTGTTCAATCATCAGCTTTTCGTTTTTTATCCCTTCCATTCTTTCGCACGGGTTTTTCAATTTCTTTGTCGCCAAAGTGTGCCCGTTGTTTGATACACCATTCGCCGAGCAGACAGGGTTTTATACGGTTTGGCCTACGAATATTCTTTTTTGTTTTCATGAATGCGTGCTCACCGAGTATCGTAACCCCGGGCCATTTTGGGAGCCTGGCCTGTTTGCCGTATTTCTGGTCTTGGCTCTGCTGTTTAACCTGATACGTGAGCAGAGAGCAGGTTCGAGAGTTAATATTGTCCTGACCCTTGCTTTGATCTCCACCTTTTCAACGGCCGGCTATCTGGCATTCTTTGTATTGATAGCGGCCTATTATTTTGTGAGACAAAACGTAGCTCAAAAAGCGCTGCTGGGTATTATCCTTATTCCAGCCGTACTTGGGCTTTATTTCTCCCTCGATTTTCTGAGTACCAAGATTGAGCAGAATATTCAGATGGCTGGCACCACCACGTCCTCCCGCTTTGGAAGCGCTCTTGCCGATTTAAGCGATTTTGCAAAAAGCCCCTTGATCGGATGGGGGCGGGGCGTGATGCGGTTTGGTGGAAAAACATTCTCCTTCTTTTCCGAAGATCAACACCGGAACAACAGTGTCACCGATCTGCTTGCTACCTATGGGCTCTTCCTCTTTTTATTTTTCTTTTACCGTTACTACGTATCGCTCAAGTCGCTTTGCATCCGAAGCGGAATGAACGTGAACTTCGCAGCATATGCCCTGGCTGTGGTATTGATGTTGGGGTTCAGTCAATCAATCTTTTTAAAACCATTCTTTTACAGCCTGTTGTTTATCGGTTACATGCCCATTGCCCAGGTAGCGGGTGCAGTAAAAGCTGGAAGTGCCACGTCCAGGTACTTGATTTTGAAAACAGGTTCAAATGGCTCATACAATAGAAAATTAAATGCACCCAAACGCGGTCATGGTTACTAATCGGATTAAATGAAGAGCATGAAAATATTTATAGACATTGGGCACCCGGCGCATGTACATTACTTCCGGCACTTTGTGCGCATTATGCACACCAAAGGACATGAGGTATTTATTACTGCCAGGGATAAAGAAGTGACCTTAAGCTTGCTTGACCATTACAAGCTCGAATACAGCAACCGTGGAAAGGGGAGGAAGAGTATGCTGGGTAAGCTGGTCTATATCCTGAGTGCTGATTTCTTCCTGCTTCGCAAAGCGCTGAAAGTGAAACCCGATCTCTTCGTGAGCTTCGGGTCGCCTTATGCTGCACATACTGCCTGGCTGGTCGGGAAGCCCCACCTGGCTTTTGATGATACCGATCATAACTTCTTTGCCCAGCTGATGTATGTGCCTTTTACGGAAACGATCCTGACCCCCGGAGTATACACAAAATCGTATGGAAAGAAGCATGTACGGTTCAATGGGTTTATGGAGCTCTGCTCGCTTCATCCCCGGAGATTTCAGGCCCCGGATACAACCAACGTAACCAGGGCCACTGCTGTTATTGAAAAGGGAAGTACTGCGGGTGATCTGAGCGGGCCGATGAAACGGAAGTATATCATTCTGCGTTTTGTTTCATGGGAAGCAAGCCATGATATAGGCCTTTCGGGTCTTTCTCGGGAAACAAAATATGCGTTGGTTCGTGAATTATCTAAATATGCAGACATCGTGATCTCTTCTGAATCGCCTCTGCCGCCCGACCTCCAGGCGTATGGTTATTCAATTCATCCGGCTGAGATGCACGGATTTATGGCAGACGCGGCATTGCTTGTGAGCGAGAGCCTGACCATGTCGGCCGAAGCAGCGTTCCTCGGAACACCTACCCTCTGCATCAGTACGGCCAGGGCCGGCACTCTTGATGAAGAGGTAAGACTGGGCCTTATTGAACTATTCAGGGGCAGTGAAGGGGTTGTTGAAAGAGCCGTGGCGCTGGCAAAAAACCCAGGCTATAAATCAGAGTTTCAGGTAAAATCAACGGATGTGGTCAGCACCTTGATTGATGTTACGGGCTTTATGGTGTGGTTCGTAGAGAACTATCCGGCAAGCAAACAGGATGTACAAAACGACCCAGGGTATCAGTCCAGGTTCAGAGGAGGATATGCTGATTCCGACTTTGTGTGAATCATTGGAAACACATGGCCAGCACTTGCCGTGTTAAATCTAGGAAAGATGAAAAAGTATTTCTTTGAGAGGGACTTCACACTTACGGCTTATGAACTTTTGTTAAATGCACTCCGTCGTAACGGATATGGGTTTTTAACTTACGAAGATTATCTAACTAGAGGCTGCGAAGGAAAACAGATCATCCTGCGTCATGATGTTGATGATCTTCCTCAAAATTCATTGCGGATGGCTGCCATTGAGTATAGAATGGGCATCCGGTCGACATACTATTTTCGGATTGTGAACAGCAGCAATGACCCGGAAGTGATCAGGGCAATCATGAATCTCGATCATGAGATCGGGTATCATTACGAAGACCTCGCAGAAGCAGAGGGCGATAAGGAAGAGGCCATCCTTGCGTTCAGGAAAAACCTCGAATATTTCAGGACGTTTTATCCGGTGCGGACAATTTGTATGCATGGCAGCCCTCTCACACCTTGGGACAACCGCAAACTCTGGGAAGAATATTCATATGCCGAGTATGGGATCATCGGTGAGCCCTATTTCGAGACTGATTTTAATAAAATATTTTATCTCACCGACACCGGGCGCAGATGGAACGGCGAAAACATGAGCGTACGCGATAAAGTGACTTCCTCATACTCGCTTGAGTTCCGTTCGACGGCTGATATTATCGAGCGGATGCAGGAGCTTCCTGATCAAATTATGGTCACGACTCACCCTCAGCGTTGGGACGACCGGATCATTCCGTGGACCAAGGAGATCATCTTTCAAAATATAAAAAACCAAGTCAAAAAATTCATCATCAACTCCTGAATGTATGTGTGGAATAGCAGGCATTGTTAATCTTTCAGGCGAACCGGTGGACTCCCGTCTCATCCGGTCTATGCTCACGGAGCTGAAACACCGTGGTCCTGATGACGAGGGGATCTTTATTCACAACAATGTGGGTCTGGGTCATGTGCGTCTGAGTATACTTGATTTGTCAAAAGCAGGTCACCAACCCATGAAAAGCAATGATGAAACCCACTGGATTGTATTCAACGGAGAAATCTATAATTATCTTGAACTCAAACAGGAACTCGGGTTTAAATATGCGTTCAAAACAAAAACCGACACCGAAGTGCTCCTGGCCGCATACCTGGAGTGGGGGGAGGCCTGTCTTTCGCGTCTCAATGGCGATTTTGCGTTTGTTATCTACAACCAGGAACAAAACATCCTTTTCGGGGCAAGAGACCGGTTTGGAATAAAACCATTTTATTATCAATGTGATGCAAACCGTTTCGTTTTTGCATCCGAAATAAAAGCGCTCCTTCCACTTAATGGGAAGAATGTTGCCAATGAGAAAATAATCTTCGAATACCTTGTATTCAACCGCACCGATCAATCTGAGGAAACATTCTTTCAATCGGTCTTTAAATTGCAGCACGGGCATTGCATCCGTATTGAAAATGGGGTCGTAAGTTGCAGAAAGTGGTATGACCTCCAGGCTTCCCTGCAATATCCAACCAGACTTACCCCTCCCGAATTCAGGTATGAATTAACCCGGTCTGTTGGTCTAAGGCTTCGCAGTGATGTGCCCGTGGGAGTTTGTCTAAGCGGGGGCATTGATTCTTCTTCCATTGCCTCTGTACTTAGTCAGGAGTATCAGTTGCATGGGTTGAAAACCTTTTCTGCCGTCTATGGAAGGTCGGATCCAGCAGATGAGAGCCGTTTCATTGATTGCTTTAAACCGATCTTCCGGAATATGTATGCGGTTACTCCTTCAGCCGAAGTGTTTTATTCGGAGTTCACAGATTTTATCGTTTCTCATTCGGAGCCTATGCCAGGCGTCAGTCCGTATGCACAATATAAGGTGATGCAACTGGCGCAAGGCAAGGTGGCCGTAACGCTCGATGGACAAGGCGCTGACGAAATGCTGGGAGGGTATAATTATTTTTATGGATGTTACATCAAGGAACTCTTGTTCAATTGGCGCCTGCTTGCTGCAGCCAGGGAATCTGTAGGTTGTTACCGGAACAACCCATCAAAAGAAGCCTTTTTGTATTTGGGGTACTACCTTCTCCCCGAATTTATGAAACGGCGTTCAGGAAAGGGAAATAGTTGTATATCAAAGAACTTTCATCGCCGGCTCTCAGCCTTATCAACGCTTGGAAGCGACCTCCATAACCCTTCGTCTGTACATGACTTCTGCCTGAAGCATTTTGAATTCAAGTTGGAACATTTATTAAAATGGGATGACATGAATTCTATGCGTTTTTCAATTGAATCGCGGATACCCTTTCTGGATCATATTCTTGTTGAGAAAACATTATCGGTGCCATCGGGGCAACTGCTCAAAAACGGCACGAGCAAATATTTGTTGCGTGAGGCCATGAAGGGTTTCCTGCCGGCTCCTATTTATTCAAGAAAAGACAAGATTGGTTTTGCCACCCCGGCCGATGAATGGTTACGGACAACACCATTCATTGACTATGTAAACGAATTATTGAACTCCGAATCGTTCAATGAACGGGGGTATTTTAATGTGGCCGAATGCAGAAGGAAACACCTGCGCCATATAAACAGAGAAACAAATGCCGCAAAGGATATCTGGAAATGGATAAATCTCGAAGTATGGTCAAGACAGTTCATTGACTAAGGGATGTGAATACGCCTGGGTCCTTGTGAATTTGTATAAGCCGTCGGCTTGTGAACGAGACAGTGAAAGGGGTAGACCTGGTCGCAAAGAGGGGCAAATAGAAAACATCATTTGAAGTGAGCTCTGAAGAATAGAAAAGTTTCATCATTAAAAACTAGTGCACATGAAATATTTAACACTGTTTTTTTGTACCGGCGGGTTGTTGCTGTGCTTGGAATGCAAAAAAGGGAATATCGAGAAGCCTGAGCCGCTCTCTCCAGCGCAGACAGCCTTGCTGCGAGGGATGAATTCGGGGCCCCACCATGTCATTTATGTGCAGAATCCCGGAATGCTGAATGATATTCAGCCCGCCGTCCAGGCCGCAATTAACTCCGCCAACAATGGTGACGAGATAAGACTGCCTGAAGGGGTCTTTAGCGTAGTCAGGACCATTGTTATTACGAAATTTATTTCTGTTTCCGGCAGTGGAATGACAAGCACTATTTTGTTCAGACCCGAGTCGCTCAGTGACACCTTGCTTTCGGCTGATAGTCTGAATTGCATGTTTAAATTCAATATCAACAGCACTCAGCCGAGTGGCATATTCGTTTCTGATTTGTGCCTTCGGAGTAAGTCTCCTTGTGTTACAACCGGTGATGGAGGGTCTCTGGCCCCTGATATAGGCATTAAAATGATCAGCTGTACGGATTTTGTGATCAGGAGGTGCCTCTTCCAGTTTTTTGGAAGTGCGGCTATCTGTGTACAGCATGATGATCTGGTGGCCCGGGGCCTTGTCACGAGTTGCATGTTTTCGCACAATGTCAAAGGGCCAACTGGATTGGGGTTGGGGTATGGCATCGTGATCTTCGGGGCGAATAAACAATGGATCACAGACCCCCGCTTTGGGTCTGAAAACTTCATTTTTATTGAAAACAACACATTCGATTTTCACCGGCATTCGGTAGCGGCCGGAGGTTGTGCATTGTATGTGTTCAGGTACAATACCGTTGCCAACAATAACATTGGGGCATATTCTGCCCAGGCCATCGACGCTCATGAAGCGAGACAACAGTCGGGTTTGAATTATTACAGCACCCGGGCGGTTGAAATCTACAACAATACGGTTGTCAATACTACTTTCATGGATGGGACCCCCATTGTCCCGGGCCAGAGTTCCAAAAATCTTGTCGAAAACGCAGTGATGGTGCGCGGAGGTGAGGCGCTGATACATGACAATCAGTTCCAAGGATACCGCTTCGGGGTTGGCATTTCAAATTTTGTGATTACCGGCCCTCAGACTTACCCGATTTTTACTCAACCAGGTTACGCAAGTGGACTGGCTTTTGGATCAAATGATACCGGTATAGTAAATGGTCATGGCGACGGCGATCTTTTTACCTGGAACAATCAGTTTACTCCTTATATAGGTACGGATACCAGTGGCTCCTTCTATAATTATTTACCCCAATATTTTCAACAGGAACGCGATTTTCATTTCGTTCCCAAGCCCCAGTATCAAACGTATCCCTATCCACACCCCCATGCTGGAAATTAACTGAACAGCCCTTGGCGCTGCCTTTTATTATGGAATGTTTAAAAATGAAAACGGGAAAACACATCGGAAGTATTTGTATCATCATCCCTACCTTTAACAGGAGGGATTACCTCTTTCAGTTGCTTTTGCAGATCGGGAAGCTTGAAAACAGGTATAACGTGGATATCATACCAGTGATCGTAGTAGACGGCTGTACAGATGATACCTGTGAAATGCTGGCCAGGGAGTTTCCTTCCTATATAACCCTTCGGGGGCCGGGAGGCTGGTGGTGGACCAAATGCATCAACGAAGGGATGAAATATGCCATTTGCCGGTTTTGCCCGGATTACCTGTTGCTGCTCAATGATGACTCTCAAATACACCCGGATTATTTAAACGCGCTTATTGAATCGGCTTATTCGGCCGGAGACGACAGCATTATTGGGAGCATTTCGGTTACAGATAACAGTCCGCTGCGGGTTACCTTTTCGGGTGTGAAATCGATCGACTGGACCTATTATCGGGTCATGAATTACCACAGAAGTTTTGAACTTCTCGAAAACATCCCCCCACTGGGTCTATACCCCAGCTTTGCATTAAATGGCCGGGGCAGCTTTTTTAGCGCTAAGCTGATCCTGGAGGTTGGTTTTCTAAACGAACACTCCTTTCCACAATATGGTTCTGATGATGACCTTGCCCTTAGGGCCTGGAAAAAGGGGTTCCTCGTTTTTATTTCATATTCCTGTATCGTATTCGACCGTACGCAGGAAACGGCCAAAGGAACCGCGTTTCGCCAGGATCGATTGCCCGTATTCCTGAAAAGTTTCTTTACCTGGAATTCTGTGAACTATCTGCCCAAACAAATGGCGTTCTTTTATTTGCACGGCAAAAAAAAATTGCTGCCTTTCTACCTGCTGAAGTTTATTGCCGGAACCTGCTATGCTTATTTTTTTAAATATAAAAATGTGAAACATGATTTATAGCATTATCACACCGACTAAAAACGAAGGCCTGTATATTGAACAAACCATTCAGTCGGTCATCAACCAGACCGTACTGCCGGCTGAATGGATGATCATGGATGATGACTCGACTGACAATACCTATGCAATCATAGAAAAATACAGGCAGCTTCATCCCTTTATTAATTATATCAAGCTTTATGATTTCAGGCCAGAGCTCCGAAATACGGGTGGAAGAGTAGCCGCTATCATGAATCATGCCGATAGCCTGCGGTCGGAGGCCGTTCATTTACTTGCAAAGATCGATGCAGATACAAGCTTTGGCAGTGATTTCTTTGACAGCATCACACGTGAGTTCAAAAACGATGCGGCATTGGGCATAGCTTCGGGCAGGCTGGTGGAGAATGGGATTCCGGAGACAATTAAGGATTGGACCAGCGGCAGGGGAGCCAGTCTGATTATCCGTTATGACTGTTTCCTTGATATCGGGAAATTCTTTGTAAGCAAGACCAGGGGAGAAGATGACCTGGCATTTATTGCAACTCGGGCCCTGGGTTGGAAAAGCAGGACCTTTGATATCTGGTTCAATCATTTAAAACCAGAAGGGATCCGCAAATCAAAACTTCAGAACCACTATGTAACCGGCTTTTACAAAGGCTCTGTTCCATACTGGCTCCCATTCTTTCTGGGTAATGTGGCAAGGGATGTGTTCCGTAAGCCTTTTTTGCTGGGAGCCGTACTACAGTTATATGGATATTGTCTTTCCCGCTATGTGCTGCGTTACCAGCCTTTTCCCTTGTTTGTTTCAAGGCAGCTGTGGAAGGAACAAAAAATTAAAATTAGCAAACGGATAGGCCTATACTGACCCATCCTGACAGGTTCATGGCCTGAACAAGGCATAAACCCGTCATTGAGAAATTAAAACGCACAAGCTGACATTTGACATGAAATGGATTGATAAGTTACGGCGCATTATTGCATGCAGGTTGGTGCGTCAGCAAAGAAACATAGACTTCAGTGAACCGATGTTCTCTTTTTCGTTTGATGACGCACCCAACTCTGCATTCGTTACTGCCAGAGAAATACTTAAGAAATATGGGTATGCGGGTACGTACTATATCTCACTTGGCCTGTTCAAAGATGATCAGCCCGATATAGCTTACTTTGATCGGGAGCATCTCCGTAAGGTTATTGATGAAGGAGGAGAGCTGGGTTGTCACACCTACAACCACATTCATTTTTATTCGGCAACGGAAGATGAAATTGGATCAGATCTCGACGAGAATCAGGACCAGCTCCGGCAAATTATTCCGGATTATTTATTCTCAAACTTTTCCTATCCATACGGTGAGCAGACCATCCGTTCAAAAATGCTTATTCGTTCGCGTTTCAGCAGTGCAAGGAGCGTAAAGACAGGGATCAACCGCAATCCGGTTGATCTGAATAACCTCAAATCCATGCAGCTGGATCAGGAGCTGACACTTGATACTGCCATTGCTTTCATCGAAAAGACCATTCGGCAAAAGGGATGGCTCATCTTTTATACGCACGATGTGCAGGATGATTGTTCGCCGCTGGGGTATAAGCCGGCTTATTTCGAGTCTATTGTTAAGTATTGCTTTGATCGAAAGCTGCGTGTGGTGACCATAGAAAAAGGAGTGGATTTGATCAACGCGTCTTCGTAAAGCTTTCAGGCAACCTGCTTTTACGGATCAGTGTCTTCAGACTCATTTTTACCAGCTCTCCCATTGTCCTGCATTTCAGGAAAGCATCCAATTTGTAATGCACGCTTAGCTCTTTTCGGAGCATCTCTACATGCGATGCAGGTGAAAGATTATCCAGTACCATCGTGTCAAGCAATCCTTTAAGCTGATACCTGGAAGAACGGATGCGGTTGAAGATAAGCGCCCGTTCTTCGCGCTGGTATTGGAAGATCGATTCGAGGGTCAGGTTTTTCTTTACCAGGTCGACGAAGTGTTTGTTTTCCTTAAAAAACTGGGGCAGATAAACCGATTTACGTCGTTCGTATGATTGTTGGTCGAAATCAATGGCACGCATGCGATAATGCGTTTCCTCAAAATCGGGTGTCACATCGATCACAAAGTTACTCGTATGCATATCGCCCAGCAGCCGAACAAAACAACGTTCGTTAAATTTTACAAATTCCTTGGCAAGACGTGTTTCTTCAAAATGCCGGTCGACCAGGTTGTTTTTCAAAAACTGATCGGCAGGGATGCCGATGATGTGTTCCTCAATAAGCGTATCATTGCTTACGAAATAGGCAATACGGTTGGGCGACAAGATATGTTCCAGCTCCAGGCCATAGATGCGTGAGCTGTCGGCCTGTTTCACATAAAAATAATCGTGATTTTCGTTCAGCATATTTACCACCCTAATACGGAAGGGCTGGGTATTGGCATACAGACAAAGATCGATTCGGTCTATAGATAAGTGTTTGATAACAGATATATCTCCGGCTGATTTTAGAATGGCATACACTTTTTTAAGTCCTTCGTGCAGCATATCGGCATGGCTGTGGTCGTAGACAACGGTTACCCACAAGGTATCTTTTTTACTCCGGTCGTATAACGTGATGTGTTCCGTGTATTCGGTGAGATCCAGGTAATCTATCGGGATCTTTTCTTCGCGTCCGTAGGTCTTCAAATATTTGCGTAGCGCCGGGGTTATTTTGAAGACTGTTTTCTTTTTCGAGATTAAGCCCATGGGTGAGGGTGCCTGTCTTGGCAGTGATTTTTGGTTAAGATAATTTGCGTGTGCAAAGAGTAAAGATATGCTGAAAATTCGCTCAGGAGCCACCTCTCACAAAGCCTCTTCAAAAATGTCGGGCAAGGCGGGCCCACTCAGCAGGTCTGGTAGGTAACCGGGTAGCATTAAAAGGCTTATTGTATCTTTGGTAAAATCCTTTTCTCAGCTGAACCAGCACACAGACTTACCAACAGCCGCATCCACGCCCAGGGAATTACTGGCCGTATTTTACCGGCAAAACAACCTCGAACCCGATGGGGGAGTAAACAGCGCTTCTGTAAAGATCCAGGTATCAAAAGGCTTTAGCTTCTTCATCCCTAATTTCCCATCTCGTCGCAAGGCCATTATCAAGCATGATATCCATCACCTGGTAACAGGGTATAGCGCCGGATCTATTCTGGGCGAAAGCGAGATCAGCGCCTGGGAGCTGGCATCCGGGTGTAAGGTCTATTGGATGGCCTTTTTAATAGATGCCTCGGGCATGATGCTGGGTCTGCTCATTAATCCGAAAAGAGTCCTTATGGCTTTTGCAAGGGGAAGAAGGACGCGTAATCTGTACCATGACCTGATGACGGATGAGGAGGCGCTTGGTATCCCTGTAAGTAGTTTGAAGACAGAATTGGGGCTTGACAAACATCCGGCTGATAGAAGCGTTTCTGTGATGGATGTGGTTTGGTTCCTGGTTTGCATTTTCCTGGGAGGGATCTATTCGCTGCTTTCCCTTATCCTTCTACCTCTGGTTGTCCTTTATTCTATCTATGAATTTGCCAGGAACCAGGAAAAGTAGGGCACGAATCCACAAGAACGATCACTTCCGGTTTACTGATTGGTAGTTAATCTGCCAGCAACGATAATATCTTGCAGCTGATATCAGACCCACGTTCTGCCCCGGTGTTTTAGTATCAATTCCAACCCCAATTTCCTTCTCACACCTCTTTTTCAATTGATTGTCGTTTTTGTCTTGAAATAACGAACTGCCGCATCCAGGATTTCGTCTTTTCCGCAAAGCACTCCTTGCAGGGTTTCCGAAACCGGGATATCGATCCTGACACCGGTTCTTTGCGTATTGGCTCCATCGGGGTAGAGAACCCCAAGCCCTGAAAAGCAGGCATTGAATCCACCAGGCAAAGGAACACGGGCAATGTTCCCATCGGCTCCTGCCGTCTGGCTGCCCATGACCAGCACATGCTGTTGTGTTTGAAGCCCCATGACAGTCCATTCTGAAGCGCTCAGTGTCCTGCTGTTGACAAGCACAAGTATAGGGCCTGAATAAGAGACAGCATGCGCTTTGAGTGATGCTGGTGTCAGGGAATCTAAATGGGACAAGGAATCTGATTGGGAACAAAATTGCCCCGCGAAAAGAGAATCGGCCACGAGATATTTTACAAAAACCTTTTTCTCCCGGCAAAGCAGTTGATTCAGTAGCAAGAGTATATCATCCGCAGGGTATCCGCGCATGTCTATAATAAGTGCAGGATACTGTCGTGCGTTTTCATAGGCTTTTTTCAACGCTTTGTTTTTGCAGGAACAGGGGTTGACATACCCGATGTCTTGCAGTGCCAGTGTTTTTGTAGTTGTCTGGTTGATCTGTCTCAAGGCTTTTTTTGCTCTCGATTCTGAAACAAGAACTGTCCAGGCCGACTGAGGTTTCAGTTTTTCGATAATACGGATGCGCTGCCCATTTCTTTTTTCCAGTTCAAGTGTAAGTTCGGGTGAAGAATACGCAGCCAGCAAGGTACTGAGGATAACCATTTTTCGGTTCTGGTTCGAAGCCGGTGCAAACGGCCCTAGTTGTTTGATCTGTTGTTCGGGTGTCTGGTGGTTTAGCGTCAGGACATGGTCGCCCGGTTCAATCTGGTACTTCCTGACCAGGTGTTTTGATGCTACAGCTGTTATGAGCAGCTCCTGGTCAATCCATTTAAATGTCACCGGAAATTCATACTTCCCCAGATAATCAAACCGGTGGCGGTCCATGACAATGGCATGTCCATCATCCAATGTTGTCAACAGCGCTGAAACGCTTTTGAAGTACGCCTCCCGGTTGTCGTCGTGCAGAAAGCGGGGGATGAAGTCAAGCAAGGTCCGATCCCAGTTGGCATCCATTAACTCTTTATCGGGTGCAAAAAATTCAACAATGTTCCAGAAACGGAAAAGGCCCAGGAGCCGATAAGCCGCTGATGGAAACCCTTTGGTGTATATTTTTTCGAATGAAAAGTCAAGAAGTTGCGATTTTCGGGCCATGTAGTAATTCTGCCGGCGGTGCGGGCCCCTGATTACCGCTTCAAGACGGTTCGTGAATGAGTCATTCAGGAGGATGAAATAGTTGGTTCGAAAGATAGGCCCGGCAGCGGGTGTAAGAGGCAGGGTATCAGCAGGAGAGGGAATATAATTGCGGTCGGCCAGTGCAAGGAGTTTGCAGACAAGTGGATGCAGGGGGCAAGCGGAGTCGGTGAGTAATTGGGTAATTTCAGAAACCAGACAACTGTCCCAATCTGTTTTCCCGGATGCAATACCGGGATGATGGTATTTGAGGATCCCCCAGGCCTTGCACAGGTCTGAGAGTTTTTGATTCAACAGGGCGGCCTGTTCACATTTTAATGGGCCATTCAACACGAGCAGGAATATTCCAAGCAGGAAATAATTTGTTTTTCTCATAAGACAACGGGTCAGTTGCAATCAGTACTCGAAATTATCTCCGGGCCTGCACCCGGAGATAATTTCCTGTTTCGGGTACGCAACGGGTTAACGGGCGATCAACAGTTAAACCAGCTTCCACATCTTCTAAAACAACTTTTGTCGTTGGTCTCACACGCTCCACCAGCCCGGGTACGGAGGATGGTGATGCCTCCGTTTACTTCGTCCATCTTTTCTTTGTTGAGGTTTGAAAGGATTTCCTTGTTTAAGAAAAGTTTTCCTTTGAGTTTTATCTTTTTCATGTTCTGCTGCTGTTGCCCTAATACACAGCAAGGTTCTGTATACGTTTAACAGGATACTCCAAAGCAGATCAAGCGAGCAGGGAGAAATGTGTTTGGTGTGTACTGACATCCGGTTCACTACTCCGCCCCAACGTGTCAATCGCCTTGAAATGATGATCAAAGTAACTCCGTCTGGGCACGTTAAGCAAATCAACTTATACCTCATTATTTAGTTTCAGATGCCAGGAGCCAAGCCAACTGCATGGAAGATGAAGCCCGGAAACCCGCTTGGGCAAAAGAGGACATTAAATCAGGAAGGGGAAAAGAGGTGCCCGGCATTAAAATCCGGTAGGCATCCTTGAGGGGTATTTCAGGCAATAGCTCACCTTGTCACGCTACCGGTAGGATTTTGGATAAGGAATGAATCGGATAAATCCTCCGGCCCAATACATACTCCCAAGCTAAAGAAAGACTTTTAAGGAATACCGTTTTATCCGTGTAGTTAAAGATGCCCTTCGTTTAATGAAAAGGAGTTCAGGCCCTAATTCACCCGTTCTATCACAATTTTCTGAAGACCTTTTACATATCTTCTTCCGGTTTTGTAGTCTTTGGTTGAAATCATCAAAATGCGGTCTGTCATTTCGGCGGCTTTTATTTCTTCCTTTTCGGTGATGAGGTAAACGTTTTCTCCGGTATCGCTGTTAAAGATTTCGTTCCAGGAGTATACCACTTTGTAGCCGTCTGTGGCTATGCAGGTGATATAGAATTCGCTCAACACCTTTTCATTCTCGGCCTGGATATCGATCTTGCTCAGGATGTCTTTCAGCAACACGCCTTTCAGGTCGCGGGCTGTGCCTTTTATTGCGCCCAGGTTGCTGAATATAGGCACATCGCCCATCTTGCGTTCGCCAAATTTGTAGAGTTCTCCTGCCCCGATTGTTATATCGTTCTTTATTTTTCCTGTAATCAATACTTCGTCGCTTGGATTTACCTGGAGTGTCTTTTTTGCTTCAAGCTGAGCGAGGGCGAAAAAAGAGAGCAGGGAGAAAGAGATGGAAAAAAGTAATTTCATGGTGCAAAGATAAGGTATGTGTGATTAATACCCTTTCAGGTCGAATTCGTTTGACTCCTGTAGTAACACGATCTTTCCCATCTTTTTCTGGATCACTTTAAAATGATGCTCTTCCCCGGGCGATACCAGTGATATGGCATCGCCGGGGTTTTCGGCTCGGCCTGTGCGCCCGATACGGTGGATATAATCTTTTGGGGAGCGGGGCAATTCATAATTGATGACAAAGGGAAGAAACGGGATATCAATTCCGCGGGATGCCAGATCGGTTGCAACAAGCACACGCAATGCCCCGGTCTTGAATTTTCGGAGGGCTTCGGTGCGCCCTCCCTGTGTTTTCTTGCTGTGTATGGCTTCGGCCAGGATGCCGTTGGTGCGCAGCTTGGTGGTCACGGCATCCGCTTTGTGAACCGATGAGGTAAACACCAACACCTGGGGCATATCCTGTTTCAGGATCAGATAGCGCAGCAAGGGGCCTTTGCGGTCTGGGGCTACAGCGTATGCTGTTTGGGTGATGAGGTCTATGTTTTCGGTTTCTGATTGTACCTCTATACGCACCGGGTCATGCAGCAACAACCTGGCCATAGGCCCAACATCCATTCCGAGGGTAGCAGAGAACAGGAGGTTTTGTTTCTTTTCCGGGAGCTGTTCCAATACCTGGTTCAGTTCCATCCGGAAACCAAGGTTCAACATTTTATCGGCTTCGTCGAGCACCAGGATTTCTACATCTGCAAGATGAACGGCTTTGGATACAACCAGTTCAATTAAACGCCCGGGTGTTGCAACCAGAATTTCCACATGTTGCATCTGTATCATCTGGGGGTTGATCGAAACACCTCCATGTACAGCCATAGTCTTTATCTGCCTGGGGAGTTTGGCCCCGAATTTCTGAAACACATCGGCTGTCTGAATGGCGAGTTCGCGGGTTGGCACCAATACCAGGGCCCTGATATGTCTGTTTTTTGATTCCACCTGTTTTTGCAACAGATCGAGGATAGGCAATGCAAACCCGGCTGTCTTACCCGAACCGGTCTGGGCAATGCCCAGGATATCTTTTCCAGCCAGGACCGGGGGGATCACCAGTTCCTGGATCGGGAAAGGCTCTTTGTAATTTTGTCCGGTCAATGCTGCCAGTAAAGGAGCCGAGAGACCGAGGGAGGAAAATGACATGGTTTGTTGTATGATAGGTGGAATCTTGTCGGATATCAGGTCGTGGTTATCCGGACAAGTCCCCCATCCCCGGTTTCCGAAATTATCTTCAAGTGAGTAGCGGTTTCCTATTCATTCACTCGCCACCAGTTTGCTCAAACTCCGGTAAACAAACTCCGTATAGATATGTCTGCGGGCAAACCGCCCCTGCGATTCGGCATTGATGAGCTTGATATAGGTATTGCGGGGCACATCAAAATATTCGTAGATGCTGCCGTCGGCAAAGGTCACTTTTAAGGTTTGTTTGTCGTACTCCAGATCGGTGATGCTGGAGGTGCTGGTTGTTTTTTCGTACACAGGCAAATGCAGGGCCTTGGTTTCCGGGGCAATGCTTACCAGGAAATGATAGGCCTCGATAACGGTCTTGCTTTTTGCCTCGGCTTCGAGCTTTTCTTCCTCATTGTCCGGAAATTTGTCTGGATGACATTCCTTCATGAAGTTGCGGTAGATAGTCTTCAGTTCTTTCAGCTCAATGGTTGGGGTTACGCCCAGGAGTTTTCGGTAATCGGTTATCTTTTTCATGACTCTTTTCGAATTCAGCTGTTGATCTGAAACGCCGCGAAGGTACGGCTAAATGCGGTTCGTCCCCCGTACTGGTTGCTCATTGCTAGTTTAAGCCTTTGTAAACTGAAACCTGCTTACAAATCCACAAAAAAAACCCGTAATAATGCGTTTAACACAGCATTGTTACGGGTTTTTTCTTTCGATGTTGACTTAATGGCATATCTAATAGCCCCTTCCAAACATGCCCTCTCCGCCTGCGGCGGAAAGGGTCAGGGAGCGGGCAAGAAAACGGGGTTATTAGCGATGCCCTTAAACAGGTTATCAGCCTTCGGATATCAAAGCGCAGCTAAGACAGAAAGCAGGTTAGCGCTTGTCGTGCTTTGCATGTTCAGGGTAACAACCTGTCCTGCGGTTACGGTGATGGTCTGTTTGTCGTACACCAGCTGATTGCTTGCATTCATGGCAAATGCCACCATGATGAGGTTCGTGCCAATGGGTATTTGTCCGGATACCAGGTTATAGGCCTTCATCACACAAGGGATGTTCTGGAACACCAGGTATACCTCGATATTCTGGATATTGTTGCCGGTAGTGGTAAAGCTCAGGGTGGTGGGGGTGCCCCCGCTGGCATCAAACTTTGCACAATCCATCCAGCCCATACGGGCTATGTTCATGGAATACGAAGAAGCCAGGTTTGTAACCGATGAAAGTGTATCGGGGCTGATAGCGGGGTTTAAGGTAGATACATTGTTGGTCCAATCGGTTATGGCGCCGCTCTGGAAACCGTAAAAATCGCTCATCTGGGTAAGGATATTACTGACGGTAGCCGTTTGCATATTGAATTTTTTGCCTGGACGCAGCACCAGTTCGGTGGTGTCTTTGTAGGCGCGTACCCTGATTTCGGCTTTTGAATCGAGTATTTTACCGCCTGCAATGGGGGGCATGTTTGATAGGATGATGTCTTTGTTGGGGTAAATCTCAACAAGCTTGATGGTGAACGGGTACACTACATTGCCCCCGTTTGGGAACATGAAAATGTTTGCGGTCGGGTAAAGTTTTGTACCCATAGCGCCGACAATAGGGCCTGTGCCCGGCGAATCGACGGTAAACACCTGTTCCTGTTGCTGATTCTGGGTATGAAACGTGTTGGCATTGGTATAACCCAGGGCTGCGGTGTTGTTATTGTTATTGGCTGAGGTGGTGGGGGCCGGAGTTTGTGTGCGTTGTCTCGAACAGGAAGGAAAGAGAATGCTTCCAAACACGAAGGCGATGAGGAAGGTCGTGAAAATCAGTCCTTTCCGGAGCATGATGCGTGTGAAAAAGGGTGTGCGTGGGTGATTCATGGGTATGTGTTTTTGTTGTTTGATGCGTAATTAACTTAAAAATAAGCAGGACAAAGATCGGGGCCATGATGGCCCAGGCTGAAACAACCCCCACCGAGGGTGACCAGGAAACCTAATTCTATATGCGCTTCCTTCCAGCGGGTATCATAACGTCCTTCCAGAAACGGATGAAAACAGCCTACCGAACGCATAATCCCTCCGCCTATCTCGCCTGCAAAACTGTTTTGACGGGCTATTTTACTGTCGAATTTTGCATAGTTGATCCAGTCGTCGTAATAGCCTGCGGCCAAACCATAGAGATCCCAGTTTTGTACATAGGCCAGCGTATATTGGGCTGCAAGCCCTGCATAAAATTCGGTCACCACATTAAACGAAGGAAAGTACGATACCTGTGGCGAAAGGGCCAGCCGGTCTACCGCATTGATCGGGAAATACCCCCTGAGCCCGATACCGATGCCATTGGTCTGGAAATCATAGATGCCGCTCATCCCAATAGCCTTGTTCTCCAATTGTGCAAAGGAGAGGGAACAACTAAAAAGAAATATACTAATAAGAAGTGGAGCTCTCAAGAATCGGGTTGTCTGTAATTCAGAACGTTAAAATAAGCATTTTATTTGATTTTTTTGAATGAAAAGGCTGTTTTACACCTGTCATAAGTGTTTGCTCTTCAGCTCTCCGGATGCGCACTCTTGCTCAGGATCTACAGTTCCCCAGGCTTCCCGGTACGTTCCCCCAGGTTCCCGACATGTTCCCCGAGCTTCCCGACATGTTCCCCAAGATTCCCGACATGTTTACTAAGCTTCCCGACATGTTCCCCAAGATTCCCGACATGTTTACTAAGCTTCCCGACATGTTCCCCAAGTTTCCCGACATGTTTACTAAGCTTCCCGACATGTTCCCCGAGTTTCCCGACATGTTTACTAAGCTTCCCGACATGTTCCCCGAGTTTCCCGACATGTTTACTAAGCTTCCCGACATGTTCCCCGAGCTTCCCGACATGTTTACTAAGCTTCCCGACACGTTTACTAAGCTTCCCGACATGTTTGCTAAGCTTCCCGACATGTTCCCTTAGTTTCCCGACATGTTTACTAAGCTTCCCGACATGTTCCCCAAGGTTCCCGACATGTTCCCTGAGGTTCCCGACATGTTCCCTGAGGTTCCCGACACGTTCCCCAAGGTTCCCGACATGTTCCCTGAGGTTCCCGACATGTTCCCCAAGGTTCCCGGCACGTTCCCGCTGGTTTACTAATCAAGGCTATGAGATCCCTTGTTCTTCACTCCCTTTTGTGAGTACTCCAATTAAGATCGCACTTTGCAGAACTCGGTTATTTATCGAAATATTGCGATATGTGAATCACTAAAACCAAAGAATTTACAGTAAACGACAATAAAACAGCCAGTTATGCAAAGGCGCTGGCTCACCCGGCCCGGATAGCCATCCTGAAACTGCGGATCTTGAAAAGGGCCTGCATCTGCGGCGATATCGTCGATGAACTTCCTCTTTCTCAAAGCACCGTATCCCAGCATCTCAAAGAGCTGAAAGAAGCCGGGTTGATTAAAGGAGGTATTGAAGGGGCCCGGGTGTGTTATTGCATTGATGCCGCAGAATGGAAGCTTGCCCAGAGATCTTTGGGCGAACTCTTTGATTCATTTTTGAGTATGACATCGAAAGGGCAGGGCGTGCCATCGAAGAAAGCAGGCTTCCGGATGAGTTTTCAGAAATGCTGAGGAAGGGGTATTGAACCAGTTTTCAGGAAGTACGAAGCTGATGCCCGCTGGATTTCAGGTATTCTTCAAAATGTTTGCCCTGTTTAAAATCTTCGGAATAGATGTATTGTTTGATGACCGAAGCCCAGGCCCGGTGCGACTTGCTGGGATCAAGCAAACTCGATGGGAAGGGGGGGCCGAAATGCATCTTCACGGTACGGCCCCGTTGTTTGAACATTTCGTCGGGCAAAAATGCCATTTCGATATTGGCCTTGATGCCGATAAACTTTCTGAAGTTGGCAAAGCGATAGAAGAAGGATGAGTTTTCGCCTTCAATAAACACCGGTACAATATCGCGGCGGTGATCGATGCTTTGGGTCACAAAGCTTTTCTTCCATTCCAGGTCCTTGATCACCCCTTCCTGTTTTCGGCTTACCATGCCGGCCGGGAAGAAGAGGATTGCTTCCTGGGTCTGGAGCACCAGTTCCATGGTACGAAGCGATGCGGTAGAGGTGGCGCTGATCTTATCGACGCCCACAAATACATCGCCGTAATTCTCCAGTTTTTTGAGCACATCGTTCACTACAAAACGCACATCGGGTCTCACTTCGCCTACGGCATGAACCAGGGCCATGCCGTCTAATCCGCCCAGGGGGTGGTTTGCAACCACAATAACACCTCCGGTTTTTGGGACATAGTGTGCATTGATGGATTGTATATGTACGCCCAGTTTTTCAAGTCCTTTTTTATTGAACTCCAAACCCTGATAATCCTTCAGATCATACATGATCTGGTTTATTTCTGATTCATGAAACTTGCGCTTAACATAAGCCAGCACGAATTTCGGAAGCCATTTCATCAGACTGGGCGCTTTTTCGCTCAATACCTTTTCAACGTCCACGAATTTCGAATCGTTCATAACCGGCACATCAATCACTTTATCAGATATCATTGAGCTCAACGGGAAAGAAATTAACTTGATTTTTTCATAAATGCTTCGAGGGTGCGTATGCGGTCGTTCAGTTTCTGAAGACCGCGGAAAAGCACATAACTGCGTTTGTAATCGCCGATCGGGAACGCAGGCGAGCCTTGCACGATTTCGCCCTCTTTCTCGATGTTTGATCCCACACCCGATTGTCCGGCAATCTTTACCCCATCGGCCACTTTCAAATGCCCGATCACACCGGCCTGTCCGCCGATCATTACGTTCTTGCCAATTTTGGTAGAACCGGCAATGAACACCCCGCCAGCCATCACGGTATTTTCACCGATTTCAACATTGTGTGCAATCTGGATGAGGTTATCGAGTTTTACTCCTTTGTGTATGATGGTTGAACCCATCGTGGCCCGGTCTATAGAAGTATTGGATCCTATTTCAACATGATCCCCGATGACTACATTGCCGATCTGGGGCACCTTTTTGTAATTGTTTTCCGAATTGGGTGCAAAGCCAAACCCATCGCTGCCGATGACCGTGCTTGCATGGATGGTGCAATCTGTACCGATCACACAATCGTGGTATACTTTAACTCCTGCATAGAGGGTGGTGTTATCGCCTATGGAGGCATTGTCGCCTATATAACACTGGGGATATATCTTTACATGGTTCCCGATGCGTACGTTTTCGCCGATATAGGCAAACGCGCCGATATAGCAATCGGCGCCGTGTTTGGCCGAAGCCGAAATAAAAGAGGGTTGTTCAATACCCTTTTTTGATTGACGCGTCTGATCATACAACTCGAGCAGTTTGGCAAAACTGCTGTAGGGGTCTTCAACACGTATCAGGGTACAGGTTTTTTTTACCGGTTTTTCAAGGGTCAGATTGTTGTTTACGATCACCACCGATGCTTCGGTTTCGTAGATAAACGGAGTATAGAGAGGATTCGACAGAAAGGATAAACTTCCGGCCGATCCTTCCTCGATTTTTGACAATACAGAAACACTTGCGTCCTGATCGCCCTCAACGGTGCCTTTTAACAATGCGGCTATCTGCTTGGCTGTAAATTCCATCTTTCTCTAGATAAAGCAATGATTTGTATGGAGTTATGCTTTTGTACGGACATTCGATCTCCAAATATAACTCATAAATTGACGGATCAGCAGACATTATCGATTTTCGTCCCGATTACACATAATGCATAAAAACACAAGAAACGGGCAGGTTGGTTGCTGAGCCGATTATTAACCGGCGCAAAATTAAGAATTTGGAGAAACGGAGGAGAGAAGTAAGTGATGATTTTAACAGGAAAACGCCTGGCTGATGTCTTTGTAATGTCAGAAAAAGAGTGTCTGCGCTATCAATCTTTCACAAACTTCCTGGACACCATCCCATCCGAAGTATTCACACAGACAAGATAAATACCTTTCGGAAAATCAGCCGTATTGAGCAGGGTGATTTGCTGCACCATTTTTTGCTGTAGCACCAAACGTCCCTGCATGGTATACACCGAGATGAGCGCTTCCTGGTTGTTGTTTTCAGCCGTGTTTTCGATGGTGAGCTGATCACTGGCCGGGTTGGGGTAAAGTATAAAATCGGGGTTCGAATGCTGGTCGGCAATACCGGTTGCACAACCGATGAGGGCATTGAAAGCAGTCTGGTTGCCGTTGAAGACATCCAGATCAACAGTAGTATCGCCAATGCCTGTTACCTTTCCTGTCCAGGAATATTGTTTGAACAGCCAGGTGGTCCATACGCCGATACTGGCCGGAGGAGCCGAGGAACTGCCATCGGGATCGGCAATCCAGAGTCCATAGGTATTGAGCGAACTGTTTAGATAAGCGGCTGTTGATCCTGCGGTGTACAGAATTGGGGAAATGCCCGTTTGTGTTTTCACGGCGCTCATCCAGTCGCTCACCCAGGTGGTAAGCGCAGCGCTGGTCATGCTTGTGAGCGGAGGCCCTCCCGATGGGTCTTCAAGGTCGAGCACGGGGGGAAGGTAGCAGGCCTTGATATAGGGGCCGGCTACACTCAAAAAGAAACTCACTTCTGCTGCAGGCGTATTTGTTTCGGGGTGCCCGAAATGGTAGGCTCCCATCACCACACCGCCTGCGGTTCCGTTGGTCATGTTGGTGATGTATGCCGGGTCGGTAAAGGTGGTTCCTTCGGTTGATTTGCACCAGGCAAAAGTCTTGGCGCCGGTGGTCTTTACCGTTGCCCAGGTGATGGGCCCGTATGGAGAATCGCTGTCAAAATGGGCCACATCCACCCCCAGGATTGCGGTGCTTGCACCCCCGTTTTTCTGTCTCCATACGAGGGTATTGTAAGGCGCTCCGGTATTACTTGCACAGGGCGACTGGCTTGTCAGCAATTTAACCACCCCTGTAAAGCTAGCCGTCCAGCTGATGTAGGGTGCATTTCCGTTGGTGCCGCACTCATTATCGCTGAAACAAAGATTGGCCGCAGTGGCGTTGTTCGAAAGAGTGAGTTGTGCATGCCAGTTGGTTGAAACACCTCCATAAGCCTCGCAGTAGGTCCATTCATACACATCACCCGAAGTCACGTTAAAGAGTGTCCAGTTGCCGGCATTCATATAGGCGCTTACGGTAGTCCAGGCAGAGGTAGTGGTAGAGAAGGTAGAAGCAGGATATTGGTTGGTGGAGTTCGAACAGAAACCCGAACTCAGGCATTGCTGGGCGTTAGCGTATGTTCCGGTAATAATCAAGACGACGATAACGAGTAATTTTTTTTTCATTTCAGATGTATAGGATCCTGTTGATTAACGGAACGGATTAACGGATGCACTGCAACTCAAAAGTCTGTGGAAGCTGAAAGATAATCAAATACTCGCGTACTCGGGTAGAACAGGATAAAATAACCAACATTCCGGCAGCCTGGCCCTGACCCGATGGGGTTGAATCGATGAACCGGTTGCTGTACGTTCTATATGAAAACCCGGTCGGGAGCAGCCATTAATTTTTGAAGAAAACGACTAAACGTCTTCTTGACGTAGCCGGAGGAGCGTGTGAATGGTCTCCCCCGTTCCTCCCCGTATTGCCCGTTAAATGGGGCTTAATAAAGGATTGCACCTGGGCAAACTAGTTGGGAAATGAAGATTTCTGTTCAGGTTAACTCCCTGTTAATTGAAAGGAGGCATCCTCCTCCAGGTTCGTAGATTCTTTCCTTTTTGGCTATCTTTGAAACCTGAAGCGAATCTGTGTTAAGAGCCTGATTCTCTGACGAAAAAGGGAATTGTTTTTCATCTTCCTTAAAAAACAATCTAAAATCAACATTCCTATGAAACGGATATTCTCATTGCTTATACTCCTCCTCTTTTTTGCTGCTCCTGTTTTTTCGCAGCTGAGCATCACCCAAACGGGTACAGCCAGTGTGTTGGCCCAGCAAATTGCCGGAGCCGGAGTGTCGGTTTCGAATGCCACACTCAACTGCGGGCCTCAGGCGGCAGGTACCTTCACCTACACGGGTGCCGACCTGGGTATACCGGATGGAATCCTCCTTACCAACGGAATTGCATCACAGGTTTCGGCCACCTTTGGGAGTTTCTTTTTGAATGTCACCAACGGAAACAATTTTACGGATCCCGACCTTACCGCCATCAGCCCCCAGGCCACCTACGATGCCTGTATCCTCCAATTCGATTTTGTTGCCATCTGCGACAGCATGAAACTGAGCTTTGTGTTTGGCTCTGATGAGTACCCCAAATACATCAACCAGTTCAACGATGCCTTCGGGGTATTTATTACCGGGCCTAAACCAGCGGGAGGGGCCTATACCGCCCAGGATATAGCCACACTTCCGAGCGGAACACCGGTTGAAATCAACACCGTAAACGGAGGCTGGCCACTCGGAACAGGGGCTACAAACCCGTCATTTTATATTGATAATTATCCTCCCGATGGAACAAATACACACAATATAGATTACTATGGTTACACCGTTCCGCTCACTTCGGTAACACCCTTGGTGCCTTGCAGTTCATACCATATGAAAATTGCAGTGGCCGATGCCGCCAACGGGCATAACGACTCCGGCGTGTTTATCAAAGGCAACTCGGTTTCGTGTCAGAGTGGGGCGCCTGCGGTTACCGCTACCGGTATTTCGACCGCCATTTGCGGCAACAAAGCCAGCGCTTATGCTACCGTTACCGGTAATTCGGGTCCTGCTCCAACCTATGCCTGGACACCGGGAGGTATGACCACCGATACCATTCATAACCTCGGCCCTGGAACATATACCTGTAATGTTGTATTCGTAGGGGCCTGTGGCACCTATACACAAACCGTCACCACCAGTGTAACCAACGGTTCGGGAGTCAGCTCTTCTGCCACGGCCGACAGCACTTCGGGTCTGGCAGCGTTTAATGCACAGTTTACCAGCGCCAGTTCTGCCTCGGCTACGAGCTGGAGCTGGACCTTCGGCGACGGCACAACCGGTACAGGCCCCAACCCCGATCATATTTACAATACCGCAGGCACCTACACCGCAGTGCTTACCGTAAACGGCGCCAGCGGTTGCAGCGTTACCGATACCGTAATCATACATGTACGCGAACCGGGATCCTCGATGACAGTGCCCAATGTATTCACCCCCAACGGAGACGGTAAGAATGATGTGTTCTCGGTCATCTCCCAGGGCATCACCAAGTTCGACATGAAGATCTACGACCGCTGGGGGATTTTAATGAGCGAAGCCACTTCGCCCATACAAGGCTGGGATGGACACGACAAATCGGGTATTGCTGTGGTCGATGGTACGTATTATTACATCATTACCGGTACGGGGGTGGATGGAAAGGCGTATAAGTACAATGGGTTTCTGACATTGATCCGATAATGAATTCTGTCTGGACTTAACGAAGTTTCTAAGCTATTTCCACCTGAATATAAATCTTGAAAGACCTTTCACTTGCCTCCCTCCGGATATTCACCATTTCGGTGTTGATTTTGTTGCTGGTGCCCGAACTCATCAAAGACGGGATGTTTGCCGATGGTGTTTTGTACGCAGCCGTAGCTCATAACGAAGCCCATGGGTTTGGCTCGTTCTGGTTTCCTCAATTCAGTGCTACACTTTTTCATCCTTTTTTTCACCAGCAGCCACCGCTTACGTTTGGTATACAGGCTGTTTTTTTTAAGGTACTGGGCGATAGTATTTATGTTGAGCGTTTGTATTCCCTGTTTTGCGCCATTGGCTCGGCGTTGCTTATTGCCGCAATCTGGAGGGAGATAAATCATCATTCGTCAAAAGCACAAAAAATGTCATGGGTTCCGGTCCTTTTCTGGATTATCACACCGGTTTGTTTTTTTGCTTTTCGCAACAACCTCGAAGAGAACAGCCTGTGTGTTTTTTCACTGATTTCGGTTTGGATGATTATTCGCAGCTGGAGAAGGAGCCCTGTCTGGCATCTACTGGCAGCTTCGCTGTCTATGCTTCTGGCCTGGCTTTGTAAAGGCTTTCCGGGATTATATCCATTGGCGCTTCCATCTCTGTATTGGCTTGTATACAGAAAAGAGTCATTTCTAAAAATGATGTGTCAAGGCCTGATTCTGGGTGGCGGGGTTGTGGTGTGCTTTTCATTGCTGTTGCTAAATGCGTCGGCACGGGTAAGTCTGGGTGCATACTTGCACGACCGTGTGCTAAACAGTATTCTGGATGTAGATACTGGTCAGGGCCGCTTACACCTGTTGGTTCAACTCTGTGCTGATCTTGGTGTTCCGGGAGCGATTGCCGCCGTTTTGTTTTTTATAGCTTGCAAATACAAAAATAAACATACTCATTTATCATCCGAAAATAAAAAGCAGGCCATACTCTTTTTGGGAGTCGGTGCCTGTGCTTCCTTACCATTGATGATAACCGGTGAGCAACGATGGTTTTATACCGTTCCGGCTATTCCTGCATTTGCGCTTTGTCTGGCATCGCTTGTAGCTCCTGCGGTGTTGCAGCTGCACGAATGGATGAAACAAAGGAGAGGACTAAACAACGGGTTATTTGCTGGTTCCATTCTGCTTCTCTTGTTTTCACTCGTTTTTTCGGGTCTGCAAAAAGGAAAGATCCGGGAAAAGGAAATGGATGACGTTACCGACTCAAGACTCATCGGTCTGGCGCTTCCTCGGGGAAGCATTGTCAACACCTATCCTTATACCTTTGAAAATTGGGCCATGCATCAGTACCTGGCCCGTCATTTTAGTGTGAGCCTGGAATCTGATCATCCCCTGTATGAGTATTTCTTAACAGACCGGTCGCAATACCAGCGAGTAGGAGAAGGGTATCGAAAAATCGGACTTGCTACCAGGAAGTATGATCTCTATAAAAGGATTCAGCACCTGCCATAATAGCAACAGCATGGTCTGCGGGATATTAATCTGTTGGGGTTGTTCTTCATACACAGGGCGCGGTCGCTACCAATAAAACAGACACGCCATCACCACCCCAATGCCAATGAGTATTCCAAACCCGGCAATGAGTTTTTTACGCATGGCGGTATCGCAAAGTGTGGTTCCGTAGATTAGTTTAAGCAGGTTGTTGCTCGAAATGGCATTGAGTACGGCAATGACCAGGACAGAATTCTCCAGGTTCCATTTGCTTTGGAAAACATTGATGATGAATGGGTCGATATCGGTTACTCCGACGATGAGCGACAGTACGTTTATCCCCGATGCCCCATATTGCTTCCTCACAAAACCGGTTATGAATGCAAACAGAATAAATAATCCGGCAAAAACAAGCGCGGTTTTGAGTTCAAGCGGGTTGCTGCGGGGTTCTATCAGGGTTTGTTCGGCAGGAGCTGTAGCGGTTGTGTTTTTTAGCCTGAAAAAGTAAAGCGCCAGAAGCGATGAAACCAGAATAAAAACAGCAAACGAAGGGATCAGCAGCAGGGCGATGTCTTTATTAAAAAACAATGCAAGCAGAAAAATACGCAGATACATCATGGTGGTGGCCAGGAAAATGGCCGATATTGCTTTATTGCCTTCGGCCGGGATTTCCTTGCTTTTGCGGGCAATGATAAACGTGGTGGCGGTGCTGCTGTAAAGCCCCCCGAGCATTGCAGCCAGCATAATCCCCGATTTTGGAAAGACAAATTTTTTGAGAAGATAGCTCAGGTACGAGATGCCCGACACAGCCACAATGGCCAGCCAGAATTTGAAGGGAGAGATATTGAGCTGATCAGAAATGGGTTTGTCGGGAAGCAGGGGCAGGATGACCCCGGCCAGCACCAGGAATTTTGCGAGGGTGATGAATTCGGTATTGTCGAATTTCTTTGAAAACTCAAACAGCTCTTCTTTTATTTCGGTGATGATGAGCACACAAACCACCACCAGCAACACCAGCCAGGCTGGCTGTGTATAGACCAACGGGGCAAGACTATAGGTTATAATGGCAATGACCAGCGAAGTGATGCCAAACATTTTCTGTACCCGTATCTTTTCCAGATAGGAGATAGCAAGCAGGACTGAAATAACCGCCCCTCCTCCCAGAAACGGAACAAGTGTAAGCGGGCTGATGATGTATAGAATATACCCCAATATACCGATGAGCGTAAACGTGCGGTCGGTGCCAAACCGGCTTTCGAATTCTTCCTTGATATGATGCCGGCGTTGTTCAAGACCAATGAGCAATACGAAAATGACCACGATCACGAATTTGATGATGTCGGGGGGGATGTTGTGGAGGTATTCTTCAAACAAGGGGTGAACGGGTTGATGCATTTCAAAGATACAAATATGCCGGGATGGAACCCGACTCCTTTTTAAGTACCCGCATCAGGGCAATCGCGTCTGGATTCCCGAAAGTCACGATTACGAGCTTTGGGAGACAGAGGCAGCAGACCTGGTATTTGGTGAAGAAGGATAAACCGGGATTTTGCATTAGATGGCTTGTGCGCTAATGCCTGTCCAGACCGCCTCAACCAGGTCTTCTGTCGGCCGGGCGGGCACTGGGTGTTAGGATTTGTGCGGTCCCGATATTCATCGGGATGGGTTAACCCGCTGCTCCTGAGAGCTGCCGGCCTTTTCAGAGCGTCAGCCATATCCAACTGAAAAAGCGGGATAAACCCGCTCCCATCCTCCAATAACGCGAATTTGAAACCCTGTAATCGGTAACGATTTGCTTTGGTAGTTGTGAATTCGGAGGTTTTTTGGCGCGATTGCCCTGGTACCCGCATGGTCCGAATTGGCATGAAACAAAATTGATTTATATTCGTTGAACCAACACCCCATCTCTTGCCATCCCCAGGTTTTCACTTTATGTTAATCACGTGCAGGGCAACCCCGGCTTATGCCACTTAAAAACTGCTTATGAACCTAACTAGACGTTACAGGGGTGCCAAGACAGCGACTTGTCTTTTTCTGCAAGGCCTCTTCTCTCTCTTATGTCTGCTTGCTCACGGGCAATCGCTTATCCGAAGCCATAACCACGGGTATTACACGTATATCATCCAACTGACCAATGCGCAAACACGGCAGTATGTAAACGGACCGGAGGAATTTTCCCATGAGGAGGTGATGAAAGCCCCCCTCGATTCCTTTTGCAGCGACAGTATTTACCGTCATACGCTCAACCCCGGCAATTATCTTTATCTGCGGGCCCGCGAAAATAAGCTGGAATCAAAACTGCACCTCATTCCTGGATTTGAGGTGATGATTGCGCCAACGACTACCGAACTGGCTGTGATTGTGATGGACAAAGCCGGGAAGGAGCTTGGCGATGCAAGGGTTTTCATTAATGGCACCCCCATTCCCTATAACCCCATAAAGCGTTGGTATTCGCTGCCCAGGGCAAACAACCGTGGGCCGCTGGTTGTTGAAGAGGGTTCGTGCATTCAGTTTCATGAACTGGATCGTGAATTCAATAATTCCATCTGGACCAGATCCTGGCATCTCATCCAGAGAACAGTGCCTGTAAAATGGATCTATCTTACCAAATACCGTATTCAGGAAACTGTTCGCAGATATCGGGATGATGATGATGGGGATAATCGCCGGTATGGTTCCGTATATGGGTATGTCGACTTCAGTAAACCCAAATACCTGCCGCATGATACGGTGAAATTCAAGGCTTTTCTGACAAGCCGGAAAGCAAAACCATTGAGAAAAGCAGTGACCGTGAGACTCTACAAAGATTACATCGGCGACAAGAGCAATCTCGTATTCTCTACACTCTTAAAACCGGTAAGCCGTGGCGCATACACGTATTCTTTTGTACTGAACGATTCGCTTCCGGTTGACCATACGTATTTTGTGCAGCTCCTGAGCGCTTCGGGTAAACGCAGTTACCGTGCCGAGCGGTTCAGGTACGAGGATTATCAGCTTGATGAGACACATTACGAAGCGCATTTGAATAAAAAATCGGTTACTGCCGCAGATTCGGTGATCATCCACCTCAGCGGAACCGATGCCAACGCGCTTCCCTTGCTCGACGGCCGTTTCAATATTGTTATTACCCGTACGGCGCTGACCGGTTTTTATCCCGATTCGCTATACGTGCCTGATACACTTTGGGTGCATCAAGGATATCTGGAGAATACGGCAGAGACCCAGGTGCTGATACCGCCGGCACTCATCCCCGAAATTAAAGGGGAATACGAGATCAACGTAAGCTTTAACAACAGCAATTTTGAAACACACGATGAAGTTCTTTTCTTCGATGTTGACAAACGGAGTGAGATGCTGGGGCTTCAGATTTCCGATAGTCTGTTGCATGCCGGATGCTCCGGTTCAAAAACCTCAGCCGATGCGTACTGGCTGGTTGCGCTCGACAGCAAGAGCGATACCCTGAGCAGACAACAGGTTATGCTTCCGCACAGCGAGCCGCTCAACCCCATGGCTTCGGGTTATACGCTGGTTTGCAAACATCAGCAGTCGAAACTCGACATGGCAAGCGAGGGGTCGGGTGTCAGGATGCTGTCACAACGTACACGCGATTCGGTATTTTTTCAACTGGTCAACCCTCATTTTGCGGCGGTGACCTATACCATTTATAAAAACCAGCATCTGGTAGAAAGCGGTTTGACCCGGTCTCTTAACTGGAAATGCGCAGACCGAAGCACCGCTTCGTATACAGTACATTGCAATTATACCTGGGCCGGGGAGGCTGCCGAATGTACAGCGCATGCTTCCTGCTTCGAGAATAACCTACAGATACTGATTGATCAACCCGAAACGGTATATCCGGGTCAGACGGTAAAAATGAAGGTGGAGGTAAGAGATTACCAGGGTCGGCCTGTGAAAAACGTAAACCTCTGCGGAGGATGTGTGAACAGCCTTTTTAAAGAAGCCGCAGTCGCAGACGTGCCGTATTTTGGCAAACAAAAAAAAGGGATTCCGTTCTACAATAAATTTACCATGCGTGAACATTCAACCTATTCTCTTCACACCGATTTAAATAATGAGGCCACGACCCATTTTCTAAGTTCGTATTTCAGAAAACGGTTTAAGCTCGACACGATTGCCTGGTACAAAGCGGTATTCCCGTCAACCGGGTTTTGTATGAAACAGGATTCAATCGGAAATTCGAAAGCCCAGTTTGCGGCTTTTGTCTTCAGCCACGGCGTGCAAAAACAGATCTATTCCATCCATGCAGACGGACGCCTTGTTTACTGGTATAGCCTTGCAGGCGATCAACCATATTCTATTATCCTGAACCCAGGTAAACACAGACTGTTGATCAGGCTGCGCGATAAAACAGTGCAGATAGATACCTTGGTTGTGAGAGACCATTTCAAAACCAATCTGGTTGTTGATCTCGCGATTCAAAATCCAAACGTCACGCTTTGGGACGAGAACCCTTTCCTCTCGTCGAACGAAGCGTACGAGGCCGAGCAGCACACCCTTTGTTTGTCTAACCTTGCTTATCACAGCATGTATTCCATACAACAGGGAAATAAGATCTGTCTTTTGAACGATGTTCCGTATACCTATTATAGCGGCAACGAAACGGTACTGGGCCCTTTTGCACCTGGTTTGGATATAAAGATTGTGAAAAGAGATGAATACACCGTTTCATTTCCATTCGAAAGCAACTATAGCTATGAAACCCGCGACCAATTTGTAAAAATGCGTGAAAGGCCGGGCCATAGCCGTTTACTTCCTATTCCACAAGATCAACCGACAGCTATAGATTTTTGGAGAAGGGCGTATGAAGAGTCGGATATTCAAATCCATTCACCCGCACATGCGCCCAACCCCTTTGTATATGAAACTAAAATACCTGAAAAGGATACCAAGGGCAATGGCTCATTTCAGTGCCGGTATGCAGGCGATTCCATGTTTTATGCCGTGAGCATGAGGCTGGTTGGGGCCGACTCCTCTAACCATTGGATCTTTCGCGGCAGCAAAACCACCTGGTATGACCTGACTCCCGGCACCTATCGGTTTCAGTTCATTACCCCGGGCGGGTATTATTTCGAAAAGGAGATTGTGATCCGTTCCAATTCAACCTATGGAGCTGCGTTTTCAAACCTGCATTTCAAGAAACTCGGCGAGGTGCATCACTTCTTTTTCTCCGAGATGCAGGCTGCCTGCAAGGGCATAGGTTGCCGCTGTGTAATTAAATATTTTCTCCTCCACCCCATATTCATCACCGCAAATCAAAAAACGCGGTGTTGTGATCGATGCCGTTACCTTTTTCAGTGCCCTGGTCTGGGCCGTGCCTATTCCGGTATGTTTATGTCTAGCCATACCAATAAAATGAGCGTTCCATGCCGTCAGATTATCGGGGAAGGTGGCGGTGAACTGGGCTTCACCCCGTTCATCGGTAATCAGATTCGGTACCCAATAGGCACAATCGGCAAAGGCAGTACGCTGGGCCTTCGTCTCCAGATCCGTCTTCCCGATCGTATCCCTAATTTCAGTAAATACCGAAGCAGCGCCCCGCATGCCCCGAACTTTTATCTCATCCTGCGATGCCGGGATACGGCCAAGTTGAACGGTAGTAATGCCAGGAACTGTTTCAAGCATCGAACCTACGCTGTATGATAAAACCCCTACCGACTTACAGGCCAATGCTTCCATCGAATAGCTTTGGTCTGAACCGCGTGTCACCATCACTTCCTTT
>Ga0206851_1059_pt1 | contig 34790 bp, 22 predicted proteins | sample Alteio_BWOrgCont_13_FD_152904 | JGI IMG/M metagenome (GOLD analysis project Ga0206851, IMG submission 152904) | Enriched cells from forest soil in Barre Woods Harvard Forest LTER site, Petersham, Massachusetts, United States -... | ecosystem: Environmental > Terrestrial > Soil > Temperate forest >... | reverse complement strand
GAAAATCTTTCGCCGCATCCGGATATTCAGGAGCAGCGGGCGAAGACGCTATGGAAGATTGCGACGGGCGAGGCTGCGATTGTGGTGGCGCCAGCGGAGGCAGCGGCGATCAAGCTGTTCCCTGCGCCGTTTTATGCGGGGCTGGCGCAGATCCTGCGGCGCGGCGAGGAAGTGGATGTCGACACGCTGCTCCAGCACCTGACGAGCATTGGCTACACGCGCATGGACATTGTGGAGATGCCGGGGCAGTTCACGCGGCGCGGCGGGATTCTGGATGTGTATTCGCCGGAAGCGGACCGGCCGGTGCGGTTTGAGTTTTTTGGCGATGAGATTGAGTCGATCCGGAAATTCGATCCCGAAACGCAGCGTTCGGCGGCGCCTCTGGATGAAGCGCGGCTGCTGCCGCTGACGGAGACGCCGGTGACGGAGCGCTTGCTGGCCAGCGTTCATGCGCGGCTGAGCGGGACGCGCGTCGAGTCGAATGACGATCCGGATCTGGTGGAAGCGGCGATTGCGGCGGGTGGCGTGAGCGTCTTTCCAGGGTGGGAATTTTTCGCAGGCGTGAATGGGGCGACGGGAACGCTGCTGGATCTGTTCCCGCGCAGCACGCTGTTTGTCGAAGAACCGGCGATGGTGCGGAACCAGATCGATCGCTGGTGGAACAAGGTCGAGCAGCGGCACGAGCGGTCGAGCATTGGATCGTTGATCCGGCCGGAAGACATTTACGTGCGGCCGGAATTGCTGCAGGCGCGGTTGCAGTCGCACCCCGGTCTGGACATCGATCAACTGGGCGTGGTGGATGTGCTGGAAGAGGACGCGACCCTCGGGGAGATTGAATTCAATTCGCGGCCGACGCTGCGGTTTCACGGATCGATACCGGCGCTGGTGGAGCAGATTCGCACGCTGATGACGCAGGAAGTGCGGACGCTGCTGGTGGCTCCGAATCAGGGAGAAGTGGAACGGCTGGCGAGCCTCCTGCGGGAGTATGAGCTGCCTTATCGGCTGGGCAGCCGCATCCAGCATGCCGGCAGCGAGAACGTGTACGACGAGTCGAGTTACCTGGCGGGCGACATGCGGACGCCGGTGATTCTGCGCAGCGCGCTGGCGAACGGAGTAAGTTTGCCGGATGCGCGGCTGGTGCTGTTTGGGGCGCAGGATTTCTTCGATGAAGCGGACGTGACGGCACGGCCGGCACCGAAGAAGTCGAAGACAGCGGCGTTTGTTTCAGACTTTCGTGATCTGACGGTGGGCGATTACGTGGTGCATGTGGAGCACGGCATCGCACGCTATCTGGGATTGCGGGAGATTGAGCAGGACGGCGTGTCGCTGGAGTTCATGATTCTGGAGTTCGCGGAGAGCGCGCGGCTCTATATTCCGCTGACACGGCTGGATCTGATCCAGAAATACCGCTCGACGGAGGCGGGGCCGTCGCCGGTGCTGAACCGGCTGGGATCGCAGCAGTGGGCGAAGACGAAGGCGCGCGTGAAGAAGGCCATGGAGGACATGGCAGATGAGTTATTGAAGCTCTACGCGCAGAGGAAGGCGGCGCAGGGACATGCGTTTCCGCCGGACAATGAGTTTCAAAAAGAATTTGAAGACGCGTTCGACTACAACGAGACGGATGACCAGCTGGCGGCGATTGCGGACATCAAGAGGGACATGGAGTCGACGCTGCCGATGGATCGGCTGCTGTGCGGCGATGTGGGATACGGCAAGACGGAAGTGGCGATGCGCGCTGCGTTCAAGGCGGTGCAGGATGGGCGGCAGGTTGCGGTGCTTACGCCGACCACGGTGCTGAGCTTCCAGCATTTCGAGACGTTCAAAACGCGGTTCCGGCAGTTCCCCATCAACGTGGAAATGATTTCGCGCTTCCGCACGCCGAAGGAGCAGAAGCTGATTCTGGAGAATGTTGAGGCGGGCAAGGTCGACATTCTGATTGGTACGCATCGGCTGCTGTCGAAGGATATTCAATTTCAGAATCTGGGCCTGCTGGTGGTGGATGAGGAGCAGCGGTTTGGCGTGCGGCACAAAGAGCGGCTGAAGCAGATGCGGCAGGAGATTGACGTGCTGTCGATGTCAGCGACGCCGATTCCTCGGACGCTGCCTATGTCGCTGGTGGGGCTGCGGGACATGAGCGTGATTGAGACGCCGCCGCGGGACCGCATGGCAATTCAGACGGTGGTGGCGAAGTTTGATGAGAAGCTGATTCGCTCGGCGATTGAAGTGGAGCTGGAGCGTGGTGGGCAGATTTATTTCGTCCACAACCGCGTAGAGACGATTTACGAGCTGGCGGCAAAGATTCAGGAACTGGTGCCGATGGCGCGGGTGGTGGTGGGACACGGGCAGATGGGCGAGAACGATCTGGAAAAGGTGATGCTCTCATTCATGCATCACGAACACGATGTGCTGGTGGCTACGACGATTATTGAGAACGGGCTGGATATTCCGCTCGCGAACACGATGATCGTGAACCGCGCGGACCGGCATGGGCTGAGTGAGCTTTATCAGTTGCGCGGGCGGGTGGGACGGTCGAATCGGCGGGCCTATGCGTATTTGCTGATTCCGCCGGAGCAGGAATTGACGGACGTGGCGCGGCGGCGGCTGGCTGCGCTGAAAGAGTTTTCGGATTTGGGCGCGGGTTTCAAGATTGCCGCGCTGGATTTGGAGTTGCGCGGCGCGGGCAATTTGCTGGGCGGCGAACAGAGCGGGCACATCGAGGCGGTCGGCTTCGAGATGTACACGTCGATGCTGGAAGAAGCGGTGAGCAAGCTGAAGGGCGAGGAGAAAGTGGAGCGTCCTTCGGTGCAGCTCTCGCTGGGCATTGCATTACGTATCGATGAGAGTTACATATCCGAGGAGAACCAGCGGCTGCGGATGTACAAGCGGATTGCGGGCGTGGAGAACGAGAAGGCGCTCGAAGATGTGCGGACGGAAATGGAAGACCGGTACGGTCCGCTGCCGGTGAGTGTGGCGCATCTGCTGGAGGCGGCGCGGCTGCGGGTGGTGTGCGAGCGGATCGGCGTGGCGCAGGTGGACCGGAAGCGGGATCAGCTGCACATTAAATTCACGGAGAGCGCGGCGGTCGATCCGGGCCGGCTGATGAAGCTGGTGGCGAAGAACGCGAAGCGCGGAGCGCAGTTCACGCCACAGGGCGTGCTGCGGTTCCCGATTGCGGCAGTGAAGCCGGAGGAAGTGCTGGCGGCGGTGCAGGGGTTGCTGGAGGAGCTGGCGGATAGCAGGGTTCAGCGGTCAGCGGTCGGCGTTCAATAAACTGCAGCGCCGCACCTCAGGGGGCGCGATTCTCTGCCGGGATGGGGCGCATCCATTCGCGGAACCCGGCAGCAAGCGCAACTTCGGGCAGGGTGCCGTCGGCGACGGCGAGCATGACACGGACAATTTCCTCGTTGGCAGCGGTCAGCTCGTAGCCATTTATTGGCAGAAACACGCCCGCCGCGACGACAAACGCGGTTCGCTTGTTGCCGTCGACAAACGCACGATTGCGTGCGATGCCGACAGCATAGGCGGCGGCCGGATCAGCCAGATCGAGATTCGTGAAGATGGCGATGGTGCGAGGACGGGCAAGCGCCGAGAGAAGGAGAGACTTGTCACGGATTCCGGACGCGCCGCCATGCTCGGCGAGTTGTTGGTCATGCAGGGCCAGGACGACCGAATCGGAGACCCAGCGGATTTCGGCGGCGCTCACTTCGCCAGCTCACGCAGCGCGTCCCGATGTTTCCGGATGAATTTGCGGGCGACGGTCATTTGCTTCTCAAACTCCGGGTCGTAGGGGGTAATGCGGAAGCCGTCCGGCGACTCGGTGAGGAAGATGGTGTCGCCTTTAGCGACGCGGAGGCGGGCGAGGACTTCCTTGGGGAGAATGACTCCGGCCGAACTGCCGACTGTGGTGATTTTGAGTTTCGTCATTTTGCAGGCTCCAACCAAGTTATTACATTGATTAGAGTACAGTATAACTACGATTAGAATCAACGCTTTATTTGCGAGGCCGATCAGAAATAACGGAGCAGGTCGCCGAAGGCGGGAATCTCCAGTAGATTCTGTCCTTTAGGGGCGGGTTCGAGGCTGTCGTGTTCGAGCACCCAGGTGTTGGGGTGATGGATATAGACGGCGTTGATTCCGCAGGCGAGGGCTGGATTGATGTCGGAGCGGGGGCTGTTACCGATCATCCACGTGGTGGCGAGCGGGAGCGAGTATTTTTCGCACACCGAGCGGTAGGCACCGGGATCTTTTTCGGGCGGGACCTCGACGGCGGTGAAGTGGTGGGCGATGCCGGAGCGGGCGAGCTTGTCGAGCTGCTCGGCCTGATTCCCTTTCGTGACCAGAATCAGCTGGTGGCGGGAGGCGAGCTGGGGCAGGGTTTCCGCGACGCCTTCGAGCAGGTCGATCTCCTGGTCGGCGATGGACTGGGCAAATTCCATGATGCGTTCGTGCTTTTCCGGGCTGATGGGGCCGGTGGAGAGGCGCTCGAAGCAGGTGACGAGGGCGCGGCGGAAACTGACGAGCCCATAGCCGTAGAGGCGGACATTTTCGCGCTCGACCTCGTTGAGTTTTTCGCGGACCTCCTGGTGCGAGTAGTCCTTGTGGTTCAGCCAGGAGATGAAGGCGGCGATGGCGCGCTCGAAATAGATATTGTTTTCCCAAAGGGTGTCGTCGGCATCGATGAGCAGGGTCTGGCCGGGCGGGAATTTGGAAGTTGATTCGGATGCGAATTGGGGATTGTCGGGCATCCTTTCGAGGGTATCAGGGGATGGCGCAACCTGGCGGCGAAGGGCAGCATTTTGAGCCACAGAACCAACTCCTAATGAACAACATCTATAGAACAAGAGGGTTCTTAACAGTCAGGATTCCAAGGGAGATCATCCCTCTGGAATCAGTCTCCTCAACCGGGTCCTTTGGTAAGGCGGAAACAGTTCCCCGAGACAGAAAATTGAGGGGAATTGAGGCCACAAATTCTATGCGACGTAGGTTCCAAAACCTGTTGGCCTTGACCCTGATGGCCGCGCTGGGCTGCGCATCGGCGCGGGCAGACGCCTCGCTGTTGTTGGAAGAGCCGTTTGGCGAATTTGGCGCGATGAATCCGACGGGTCACTCGGCGATCTATCTCAATCATGTATGCGCTGAAACGCCAACGCAGCTGCGGCTTTGCCGGGCGGGCGAGGCAGGGGTGGTGTTGAGCCGGTATCACCGGATTGACGGGTACGACTGGCTGGCGATTCCGCTGATTCCCTATTTGTATGCCATAGACGATCCTGCGCAGGTTCCGGCGACCGCGACAGCGCGGCTGGAGCTGAAGCTGCGCGACACGTACCGGCGGAATCATCTGATGGATCTGGTTCCGGACGACCCGGTGCATGAGATTCCGCGTGGCGAGTGGACGGAGCTGGTGGGGGCGTCGTACGACCGGCGAATTTATGGCTTTGCGGTGACGACGACCGCGGAGCAGGACGATGCACTGATCAGCGAATTTAACCATCGGCGGAACATCAGCCACTTCAATTTGCTCTTCAATAACTGCGCGAATTTTTCAGAAAAGGTGCTGAATTTCTATTACCCGCACTCAATTCACCGGAACTTTATTGCGGATGCGGGCATGATGACGCCGAAGCAGGCAGCGAAGTCGCTGGTGAAGTACGGCCGGCGGCATCCGGACGCGGAGATGCGGACGTTTATGATTCCGCAGGTGCCGGGAACGATTCCTCGAAGCAAGCCGGTGGATGGGGTAGTGGAATCGGTGGTGAAGTCAAAGAAGTATGTGGTGCCGCTGGCGGCACTCTACCCGATTGTGGCGGGAACGCTGATCGCGGCGTATTTCGGGGATGGGCGATTCCATCCTGATCCGCACGCGGCAGTGTACAACCCTGCGGAGTCGATGGAGCCAGGCCAACCGGCAGCTCAGCAGCCGCTGGGGTATGGGGCGCTGACGGCGGCGGACTATCCGCAGCCGTAGAAGCGTTCGGCTTTGCTCGGGCTAGGTGATGGGCCCCCGCGTTCGCCTGTCTCTATTCGCAGACAACTGCTGGCTCTTCTCTCGCGTATTATTTCTCTTTGCGTTTGGAGGAGTCATGCGTCGTTTGTTGATTGCAGTGTGTTTGATCAGTGTGTTCACGTTTGCCGGCATCGCGCGGGGCGTAGCGCAAACGGGAGCCGCGCCCGCACCGTCGAACCAGCACTTCGCTCCGATTCCGGGCTTTGACCCGGCGGCGATGAACACGAAGGCCGATCCGTGCGCTGACTTCTACCAATACGCATGCGGGAATTTCGCGACGCTGCATCCGATTCCGTCGGATATGCCGGAGTTCGATCAGTTCATCAATCTATATGAGTTCAACACGCAGGCGCTGCACGACATTCTGCAACAGGCGGCGGCGGCGCAGGCAAGCCCGGGCACCAACCAACAAAAAATTGGCGACTATTACCAAAGCTGCCTGAACACGGATGCGATTGAGAAGAAGGAGCTCGCGCCGATACAGCCGGATCTGAATCGAATTGCCGCTCTCCAGTCGAAGCAGGAGCTGGTGGGGCTGATTGCGCACCTGAACCGAATCGGGGCCGGGGTCTTTCTGGATTACGGCTCGCAGCAGGACTTCAAAGACGCAACCCAGGAGATTGCTTACATCGACCAGAGCGGGCTGGGATTGCCGGAGAAGGACTACTACCTGCGCGATGATGCGAAAAGCAAAGAACTGCGGACGCAGTATGTGGCGCACATGACGAACATGCTGAAGCTGCTGGGCGACGCGCCCGACACGGCGGCGGCGGAAGCGCAGAAGATTATGAATCTGGAGACGGCGCTGGCGAAGGCCTCGCAGGGGGTGGTGGATCGGCGTGATCCGGCGAACATTTATCACATGACGACGCTGGATACTTTCTCCACGGCGGTGCCCGCGATCGATGCGAAGAAATACATCGAGCTAATGGGATCTCCGGCGGTTACGAATCTGAATGTGGTTTCTCCGGGGTTCTTCCCGGCGCTGAACAAGACGATTGCCGATACGGATCTTGGCACGATTAAGGCATATCTGCGGACGCATCTGGCAGATGCGTTTGCAGCGTCATTGCCGAAGGCCTTTGACGATGAGAATTTCGATTTCTTTGGGCGCAAGCTGACGGGCACGCCGGAGCAGGAGGCGCGATGGAAGCGCTGCGTGAACGCGACCGATCGTTCGCTGGGCGAAGCGCTGGGGCAGCTGTATGTGAAGCAGTACTTCACGCCGGATATGAAGGCGTCGACGCTGCAGATGGTGCACGACATTGAAGCGGCGATGGGGAAAGACATCGAGAGCCTGGACTGGATGAGCCCCGAAACCAAAGTGAAAGCAGAAGACAAGCTGCACATGGTTGCGGACAAGATTGGGTATCCAAACAAGTGGCGGGATTACTCGAAGCTGAAGGTTGAGCCGGGCGATGCGTTTGGGAACGCGGTGCGTTCCCGGGAATTCGAGACGGCATATCAGCTGAACAAGATTGGGAAGCCGGTGAATCGCGAGGAGTGGCAGATGACTCCGCCGACTGTGAACGCGTACTACGACCCGAGCATGAACAATATCAATTTTCCGGCGGGCATTCTGCAGCCGGCGTTCTACGACAAGGATGCAACGAACGCGACGAATTACGGACACATTGGCGCGGTGGTGGGCCACGAGCTGACGCATGGATTCGACGATCAGGGAGCAAAGTTCGACGGCAAAGGCAATCTGCACGACTGGTGGACTTCCGACGACAAGAAGCAATTCGAAGCGAAGACCGATTGCCTGACGGCCGAGTATGGCGACTTCACCGCGGTGGACGATGTGAAGGTGAACGGGAAGCTGACGCTGGGCGAGAACACGGCGGATAACGGCGGTGCGCGGCTGGCGCTGATGGCTCTGATGACGCGCGAGGCGCTGGGTACGGCGACGGACAACAAGACGGAGGAGCAGGAGTCGGAACACCAGTTCACGTCACAGCAGCAGTTCTTTATTGGCTACGCGCAGAACTGGTGCACGAATTCGCGGCCGGAGTTTATGCGGATGCTGGCGCAGGTGGATCCACATTCGCCGGATGCTCTGCGGGTTCGCGGGGTGCTGGTAAATATGCCCGAGTTTGCGAAGGCCTTCGGATGCAAGGCAGGGACGTCGATGGCGCCGGTGAAGAGCTGCCGGGTCTGGTAGACGCTAATTTGCTCTGGAATAGTACGGGGCGCTTCACGCGCTCCCCAAATTATTGGGCACGCAGCTTTCCGCCTGCGGATTCAAGCGCCGCGACGATTTGCTGCGACCAGGTTTGGACTTCTTCTTCGCGCAGGGTGCGCTCGTGCGACTGGAAGACGACGCCGAGGAGCAGCGAGTAGTGTCCGGCCGGGACCAGCTTCCCTTTCGCATCGCGCAGGACTTCTTTGGGCGCGTAGGTTTGCAACTCGGGAATGGCGAGCGAGTCCAGCGCCTGAGCGAGAGCGGCATACGTAACCGTATCCGGCACAATTAGGGAAAAGTCGCGGCGCACGGGCTGGTAGCGGGAGAGCTCGCGGATGGAGGGCTGACGCAGTTGCTGCTTATAGAGGCGGTCGAGCCAGACTTCCCCGAGCAGGATGGTTTGTTTTAGCTTGCGGCGGTCTGCCTCTGCGGGGTGAAGTTCACCGAACCAGGCGACGGTGCCGCCGTCGAGCACCGCGCGGGCGCTGCGGCCCGGATGCAGCCAGGCGGGCATGAGCCCGGAAGCGGCAGGAAAACGGTCGAAGTAGAGCGAGCGGGATGCGAATTTCTCCAGCAGAGATTGGACGGCGCTCTTGAAGTCGTAGAAATCGGCGTCGTGGCCCGCGAAGGCGTGGCCGGTGGCGCCGATGGCGAGGGCAGGACGTTCGTCGACGCGGGCGTTGCCATTTTCACTGCTGAAGACAGTGCCCATCTCGAAGAGCGCGGCGCCTTCGACGTCGCGGCTGATGTTGAGGGCGAGCATGTCGAGCATGCCGGGCACGAGCGAGGGACGCAGCATACCGGACTCTGCGCTGAGCGGGTTGCCGAGCGCGACGGCAGTGTGGGGCTCGCGAACGAACACGGCGGCATCCTGCGCGGAGCAGAAGGTGGAGTAGATGGCTTCTGTGAATCCCAGCGCGAGGAGCGTGCGGCGGAGGGTGGTTTCTTTCTCCGCCCAGGGCAGTTCGACGACGGTGCCGGAGAAGGCAGGGAGCGTGTTGCGGAAGCGGTTGTAGCCGTAAACGCGGGCGATCTCTTCGATGAGGTCGATTTCGCGCTCGAGGTCGAGACGCCAACTGGGCAGCTTAACCGACCAGGCGGCGGCAGCGGAATTTTCGGGTTGGCAGCCGAGGCCGGTGAGGATGGCTTCGGCGATAGGCGGGGTGATGCCTTCGGAATCCTCGGTGGGACCAAGGATGCGGTGGGCTTCGCTGAGCGAAAACGTGATGCTGGCGCGGTTGGCAGTGCGGGCCTGGGCTGCGGGGACGATGACGTCCACCAAGTCGCCTTCGGCAGTCCCACCGGCTTCGAGAATGATGCGGCTGACAATGGCGTTGGCGATGGGGGGCGCGTTGAAGTCGGCGCCGCGCTCAAAGCGGTGCGAGGCGTCGGTGTGCAGCAGGTGGCGTTTGGAACTGCGGCGAACGGTTCCGGGATCGAACCACGCGGCTTCGACGAGGATGTTCTTCGTCTCGGGCGTGATCATGGTGTCCCATCCACCCATGACGCCGGCGATGCCGAGGGCTTTCTTTTCGTCGGCAACGATGAGGTCGTCGGGATCGAGGGTGCGCTCGATGCCATCCAGGGTGCGGAGCTTTTCGCCTTTGCGGGCTTTGCGGACGATGATGCCGCCTTCGAGTTTGTCGAGGTCGAAGGCGTGGGTGGGCTGGCCCATGGCGAGGGTGCAGTAGTTGGTGGCGTCGACGGCGTTGAAGATGAGCTTTTGTTCGAGGAGGCGGAAGCGCTCGGCGACGAGGCCGGAGGACTGGGTGATTTTGACGTCGCGGAGGACGCGGGCGGTGAAGCGTCCGCAAAGGGTGGGCTCTTCGATGGAGATGGGATAGGCAGCTAAAGAGCGGTCAGCGTTCGTCTGGTCAGCGAGGGGCCGGTCAGCGGCGGGAGATTCGGCCGCGAGCGTTGCATCGATGGGACGCAGTGGCAATCCATAGATGGTGGCGGCTTCGCGAGCGATGCCGTAGTGGTTCATGGCGTCGACGCGGTTGGTGGTGATGTCCATTTCGAAGAGAGAGCCGTGCGCGCCGAGATCGAAGACACCTTCGACGGCGATGCCGCGGAGGGTGAGGTCGTCGGCGAGGATGCGGTCGGAAGCGGTGATGCCGGGGACGAATTCGCAGAGCCAGGAGCTGAGAATCTTCATGCGAATTGCTCCAGAAACCGCAGGTCGCCGGAGTAGAGGAGGCCGATGTCGCCGATGCCGTACTTCATCATGGCGACGCGGTCGATGCCCATGCCGAAGGCGAAGCCGCTGATCTTCTTTGGGTCGTAGGCGGGCTGCTTCTGCTGGACGAAGCCGAAGACGGCGGGGTCGACCATGCCGCAACCGAGCAGTTCGATCCAGCCGGAGTGCTTGCATTTGCGGCAGCCGCTTCCCCCGCAAAAAGGACAACTGATCTGGACGTCGGCGCTGGGTTCCGTGAAGGGGAAGAAGGACGGGAAGAAGCGCGTTTTGACGCTGGAGCCGAAGAGCGCCTTCATGGCGAAGTCGAGGGTGCCCTTGAGATCGGCAAAGGTGATGTTGGTATCGACGCAGAGGCCTTCGACCTGGTGGAAGATCGGCGAGTGGGTGGCGTCGGCCGCGTCGTTGCGGTGCACTTTGCCGGGGATGACGATGCGGACCGGCGGGGGCTGCTGCTCCATGGTGCGGATCTGGACAGGCGAGGTGTGGGTGCGCATGAGCAGGCGGTCGCGGAGGGGCTTGCGCTCCTGGCCGGCGACGACGAGGGTGTCCTGGGTGTCGCGCGCGGGATGGCCCGGGGGGAAGTTGAGGGATTCGAAATTGTAGTAGTCGGTTTCGACTTCGGGGCCGACGCCGACGGAATAGCCCATGTGCTGGAAGATGGCGACGATCTCGTTCCAGGTGCGGATGAGGGGGTGCTCGGCGCCGAGGGAGCGGCAGGTGCCGGGGACGGTGATGTCGATGGCCTGGGCGTCGAGCGCCGCGGCGGGAATGGTGGTCTCGGCCTGATCGAGGCGCTGCTCGATCTGGGACTTGAGAGTGTTAAAGCGCTGACCGATGAGCTTTTTGGCGTCGGAGGGAGCGGATTTGAGCCAGGCATCGCTGATGGATTTGAGGCGGCCCTGTTTGCGGCCGAGCCACTGGAGGCGGAACTGCTCTTTTTCTTCGGGCGAACGGAGAGACTGGGCCGAGGCTTCGACTTCGCTCGCGATGGCGGCGAAGGCCTTGTCGAGTTCCGGCTCGCTCCAGCCGGGTAGAGGTGGAATTGCTTCGTCCTGCATGATTCTCTAGATTGTAGCGGGTAGATCGAACAGGGAATGTAACCTGGAGCCGCTGCGGATGGACCCGCGTCATAAAAAAAGGCCGCCCAAGGTGGGCGGCCTTTTCCTGCGATCCACATCCTTACTCCCCGTGGTTCGTCGCGTTCCCGTTTGCCGGACCGATGCCAACCTGCAAAAGCGTGCCCGCCGTCAGCTTCAGATCCCCGTCCTTCTTTACAAACGTTCCTGAAGCATCCCCCTGCACCTTCGCATGCAATTCAATGTGATTCAGCATCCTGGAGTCCTGATCGATGGTCTCCGTACTGCTCACATGCCGCGGCGCCTCGCTGACGTCATTCACGCCGTACGCAGATGCCTTATTCGCGCTATCCGGATATGCGCTCAGGAGCGTCACCTTCACCGGAATCTGCTTGCCGTCCTTCGTCTGGGCGGTTGTAAACACCAGGGTCAGGCTCGACGGGCCGCCTTTTGCCGGCTCTACTTTCGTCACTGTGCCGGTCAGCTGCGTCCCTCTCCCCAGCTTCACCCCATCGGCCGTCTTCACGCCTTCGTCCAGGCGCGCCGTTACCGTCTCGCCCTGCTTTGCTGACTTCGAGTCCAGCGCATGATCCAGACGCGCATTCACCCCAACCAGATCCCAACTGCGAACCGGTTGCGCTGTGCCCGCGGATTGCCCGAACGCCGCACCCGCAAAAACAAAAGAGGCTGTCGCCAGCCCCACGGAAACACTCTTTATACATCTATTCAAACGCATACAATAGCTCCTTTGCTTGCCGCGAAAATAACCTGTCGCGCAGTGTGAACAGCAGCGCGCACCTGCAGCGAGCCGTACCCCTTCTTTACATTCCCGGATTCGCTGTATGCGCAGTTCGACGTGCGCCCGTTCACGATTGTCGCAGCGTGCCGCGCGCCAGGATGAGAATTATTCCTGCAGTTTCACCCTATGGTAATGGGGCGATTTTGCAACTTTTTCGACGGTTGCAACCGCGGCCAGGGATCAAGGCCAAATGCAGGGCCGCGCCGTGTTTTGGGCTGGATTTGCGGTCGAGCCATGACACGATGCGCGTGGGCTCAAGCCCTTTGATTATTGGCCGTCTACGGCACGAGTAAACTCGTGACCTGATACGAGACGTGGATTTTCTCGCAGGGTTTGAGGTCGTTCCATGACTCGGGATTTCGGCATAGGGTCGAGCCATGCACCTCCAAAAGTAAGGGAGCTACACTATCGTCATGATTCGCTCATACCAGGGGCATACGCCGGTGATTCCGGCGTCTTGCTACATCGATGTTTCGGCGCAGGTGATTGGGGATGTGGAGCTGGGCGAGCACTCCAGCGTGTGGATGAATGCGGTGGTGCGGGGGGACGTGCACTCGATCCGCATTGGCGCGCACTCGAATGTGCAGGATTGCAGCGTGCTGCACGGGATGCGGTACAAGTATCCGGTGATTGTGGGCGACTGGGTGACGATTGGGCACAACGCGACGGTGCATGGATGCGTGGTGGAAGATGCGTGCCTGATTGGGATGGGCGCGACGATTATGAACAACGCGCGGATCGGCGAGGGATCGATTGTGGCGGCGGGCGCGGTGATTGCGGAGAACACGGTGATTCCGCCCCGGTCGCTGGTGGCGGGGGTGCCGGGGAAGGTGCGGCGCGACCTGACTTCAGACGATCGCGAGATGATTTTGCAGTATGCGCGGAATTATCTGGATTACGTGAAGATTTATCTGGAAGAAGAGAAGGGCTGGAAGCAGAGCGGCCTCGTCAAATGAGGTGGCCGCGATGGGTGGGATGGGGTCGGCTTTACCGTTGGCGCGGGATGGCCGAAAATGGTTGTGAGGTCAACTGACGTTTATGCCCCTTTCCGGCGAAGCCATTCGCGTAATGAACCTGGTGGACGATGTGGCAACCACGATGCGCCGCATGCTGGCGCTGATCCCGGCCCTGGATGCTGAAGAGCGCACGCGGGTGAGCGAGTATCTGAAGAACTCGCAACCGGACGAATCCGCCGTACAGGCAGCGCTGGCTCCCCCAAAGTAGGGATCTGCCGACGGCACTCGCCAATCCGTAAAGTTTCTTGGGCGTTTGAACCGAATCGTTAGGTGGAGCGCAGCGCGTGGGCTGGATCCGCGGCGGCGGCGCGCGATGCAGGAAGCACTGCAGCCAGCAAGGCCAGTGTCAGCATGATGAGGACGCTGACCGCGTAGATGGCGGGGTCGGTGGCGGTAACGCCGAAGAGAAAAGCGTTGACCAGGTGCGCCGCAGCGATCGAGCCCAGAACCCCGAGAGCACAACCGAAGCAGGCAATTTTGGCGGCTGACGCAAGGACGAGCCGCGCGATGCGGGCGCGGGGCGCGCCGAGCGCCATGCGGATGGCGATCTCCTGCGTGCGCAGCGAGAAGGTGAACGCGATGACCGCGTAGATGCCCATGGCGGCAAGGAGCAGAGCGGCGAGGGCGAATCCGGAAATAAGGCCCGTATTGAAGCGGCGGGGTGCTTCGACGTTGGTGAGTGATTCGGAAAGCGGCTGCACCGGATCCAGCGCGAGTTGCGGATCGATGCCGGCGACCGTGGACTGAAGGGTTTGGATCATTTGCTCGGGGGGCAAGGCGGAGCGCACCGCGATGAATCCGACGCCCGGAAAGGACAGCTTGAGCGATGCATTCCCAATCAGGATGGCGGGCTGCTGCATGGGAAGATACAACTGATCGCCGGCAGGCTGGTCGGGAGAGCCTACCTTGGTATCGGCGACAACGCCGACCACGGACGCCCACGGCAAACCTTTTTTCGGATTGCCGAGATGGAGGCGTTCGCCGAGAGGGCTCTGGCCGGGCCAGTATTGATCGGCCAGAGTCTGGTTCACGATGACGACGAGGGGCGTGTCCGCGCGGTCCTGGGGGGTGAAGTAGCGGCCGGAGACAAGCGGAATGCTGAGAGCGCGGAAGTAGTCGCCTTCAACAATGATGAACTGCGAAAACTTCAACTTCCAGGCAGCGAGCGGCACACCTTCAACGGTGTAGGTCGCTCTCGAGGCGTTGTCCGTCGAGGGCAGCGAATTGCCCACGCCCACGGCGGTGATGGAGGGTTTGGCGGCGAGGTTGTCGATCAACTGGCGATTGAAGTTATGGACGGCGGTGTCGGTTGGATACTGGCGGGCGGAGAGCTGATATCCGGCGATGAGAACGTGATCGGGGCGGAATCCAGGATCGACGGCGAGCATTTTCTGATAGCTACGGAGGAAGCCACCGGCCACGGTGAGCAGCACCAGAGCAATCGCGATTTCTGAGATGACGAGGATGGAGCGAAGCCATCCCTGGCGCGCGCTGCCGGTACCGGCGCGGGTATCGGTCTTGAGATTATCGAGCAGGTTGGTGCGGACCGCGGCCCACGCGGGCGCGAGGCTGCACGCGATGCCGGTGACGACAGCGAGCGTGAGCGCGAATAGCGCGACGGCGGGATTGATGGCAATGGAGCCGATGCGCGGCATGGACTCCGGCAGCCAGTGCAGCGTGGCGCGCAGCGCAGCCGCGGCTAGGGCCAGACCGAGCAGGCCTCCGGTGAGACTGAGAAGGACGCCTTCGCTGACACATTCGCGGATGATGGCGCGCGGAGGCGCTCCCAGGGCGAGGCGGACGGCATGCTCGCGGCGGCGGCGCACGGCGCGGACCAGCAACAGCACGGCCACGTTGACGCAGGCAATGAGCAGCACGATGGAGACGGCGAGGAAAAGGGTGCGGAGCAGAGGGCGCGCATCGCCGACGAGGGTTTCGCTGAGCAGCCGCGCGTCGCCGCGAATATGCAGCGCGGACATGCTCGGGGGATAGTCGCGCATGACCTGCTGGGTCACGCGATTGGTATCTTCGACCGCCTGGGAGACGGTGACGCCGGGTTTCAAGCGGCCCAGGATGTGGAATCCGAAGACGCCGGTGGAGTCGTCGGAAAGTTCATCGGGAGTGAGGCTGAGCGGCACCCAGACCTGGGATTGATTGAGGCGGCCGGGCTGCAAAGGAAACTCGAAGCTGCGCGGCATGACGCCGATGATAGTGTAGTTCCTGCTGTCGAGGGTGATGATGCTGCCCACCGCGGCGGGATCGCGGTGGTAGCGATTCATCCACAGGGCATAGGAAATGACGGCGAAGGGTTGATGGCCGTCTTCTTCCTGCTGCGTGAAGACGCGGCCGAGTGCGGGCGCTACGCCGAGGGTGGGAAAGATGCTGGCGTTGAGGCGCGCTCCGTTAATTTGTTCGGGAATCTCGCGGCCCGAGAGGGCGTATTGGGTCTCGCTATAGCCGCCGGTGGATGCATAGGCGGTCGTGGCTGTGGAGTAGGTGCGGATTTCGCGCGCAGTGACGGGCGTCCCCGGGTTGTTGCCGAGATGATCGCCCAACAGGACGAGGCGGTCAGGCTGAAAGAACGGGAGCGGGCGGAGAAGAACGCCTTCGACCAGCGAAAAGATGGCCGTGGTGGCGCCGATGCCGAGAGCCAGGGTGAGGACGATGGTGAGGCTGAACGCCGGAGCCTTGCGCAACTGACGGAAGGCGAAGCGGAGGTTTTGAACGAGTGGAGACATGAGCCTCTCCGGTCGCCCATCGTCGAGGACAGACGAGAATTTCACTATACGCAAAGCGAGGGTGCACGCGCCCGGAGAGGGGATTGCAGCGGTAAACATTTGCGCATCCGGGGGGAGTGAGCGGAACACGCGGTGGGCGGCGAGGAGACCGGGGAAACAAGGACGGATCATCGCGTTTGACCGCGCCAGTCGCGGGGCCAGGGCACTGCGGGGTGGAGGAACCCGTAGTGCGATCGATGAAGCGGACCCGCGCTATGGATGTGGCAATTTTCGTGCAGGGAAAGGGGTAGCCAGGTGTCTCTGCCGGGAAGGTATCGGCATGCGCACTGCTTCCAATCTCCGAGGTTGCTCCCATGTGCTTCAGCCGATATGTATGCCTTTCTGTCACGGCGGTCCTTTCCGCTGCCGTGCCTGCCTTTGGTCAAACCTGCTCCGAGCCTGCGAGCGCCGGCGTGAACGTCTGCTCGCCGGGGCAGGGAGAGAATGTCACGCCTCCGGTGACATTCATCGCAGCCGGCACCGGCGCCAGCGGGTCCGTCAACCATTTGGAGTTATGGATCGACGGCACCAAGATCGGAAACTATAGCGGCTCGACGATGGACGCGAGCGTGGCGGAGGCAGTTGGTTCGCACACGGCGACGGTGATTGAAGTCGACTCGAAGGGCGACTACGTGAAGTCGGCACCGGTGACGTATGCGGTGGGCGAGACGTCGGGCGGATGCACTGCGCCGAGTTCTCCGGGAGTGAGTGTCTGCGAGCCGGCCCAAGGATCGGCTGTGGCCTCGCCGGTGAAGTTTGACGCGGCGGGCACGGGCGCGAGTGGGGCCGTAAACCATCTGGAACTGTGGATTGACGGGACGAAGATTGGCAACTATTCGGGCGACTCGATGGACACGAATGTGACCGTCGCGACGGGTTCGCACGCGGCGCAGGTGGTGGAGGTGGACTCGGAGGGGGACTTCGCGAAGTCGCCGGTGGTGGACTTTACGGTCAGTACAACGGCCGCGGTCGCGTGGTTGTATGCGGGGAATCAGGAGGCCGACGGGTACGAACCGCCTCCGCCTCAGCTAAGCTATGCGCCCATTCAGGCAAACGGGAATACGGGTAGCGCCGGATCCGTTAACTTGCCGGAATACGTGGAATTCAAGATGGCGGCGAATGGGAGCTATCTGTTCGTGCCGTTTTCCGATGAAATTGATGCGTTCAGCATTCAGGCGAACGGAAGCCTCAAGCAGGCGGCCATCACGAAGGGAGGGGCGCAATACGTTTATCCGGACCGCACAGGGAAAACGCTGTACGAGGCGAACCCCACCTCTCTAGCCGCGTACAGTATCGGGGCGAACGGCAGCCTGACGCTGGTGAATAAGGTATCAGCCGACTTTCCAACCTTCGAGGCAAATCTGTCGTTCACGGCGAATAATGCCTATGCCTATTCGACCTATTGCAACAACGGCAACTCACCGGTTTTCTATGGGTTTTCGCGGGCTTCGAACGGGGCGCTGACGGAATTCAATCCCCAGGTCACCTTGCCTGCGGCGCCGAGCGGTATGGATTACTGTCCGTTCGGCGCAGCGACGCCAGACAGCAGCCACGTGGTAATCGCGCTGGACGAATATGACAAGTCCAACCAGCAGTTCGTGCAGTCGCAACTGGCGGTCTACACCATTGAATCGAACGGAACGCTGAAGACGGCGAATACGTCCTCTTCGATGCCGACCCTCGCTTCGAATGCCGGCGCTTACGCCTTCGATCCAACCGGGACGTGGCTGGCGATGGGGACCGGAGACGGATTGAACATCTACAAATTCAGCGATGGCACGCTGACATTCACCGACAGCGTGTCGCTGTATACGGGGGTGGTTCAGTTGTCCTGGGACAAGAGCGGCCATGTCTACGTAGTGGGACAGACGTGCTGCGGAGGCACGGCGGTCTATAACGTATCCAGCGAAGGGAAACTGACGCCCGCTCCCGACGACGGGACGTATGGCGGGGGCCTGGGAGGCGGCCTGATCTGGGCAGTGCAGTCCGCGCCGTAGGATGCGACCAGGAAACCGAAGGGGTGGCCTCTCTGGCCACCCTTTTTTATGTGCAAAAAATAGCAGTCCGGGAGATGGCAAGAGATTGCGCAGAGGGCGCGATGGAACTGGGACAGCGTAGCCCTCATCCCGAATGCAAAAAGAACCAGCGCAGCCGCACTGGCAGCGGCTGAGGCAGGCATTGGGCGGGATTCGGGGCGAGGAATTTGAATGGACGCGTCTGCCGGGGAAGAGCGGCCCTCGGCGTGCAAAAAAGGAGGGGGAGACTGGTGTCTCCGCTCGGACGGCAATGGGCACCGTCTCCCCTTTCTGAGGTCAATCCCCATGGGTTTGCGTCACTTCATCCCACTGGTTGTGGCGGCCATTCTGCCTGCTCTCCCAGCCTTCGCTCAAACCGATTTCACCTACCAGCAATATGCCCCTGCGAATGGGGGCGATCCGTACATTGCGGCCCCGAACTCGCACTCCGCGGACTTCAACAACGACGGCTTGGCCGATGTGCTGTCACCGGTGGTCTATTACGTATGCTCCAGCGGGACCTCGGGCACGACGTGTTACGCGCATTACGCGCTGTACCTCTACCTGAACAACGCTGGCACCCTGGCTGCACCAAAGCAGTTGCCGATTACGCTGAACGATGTGCCGGCGGGCATCGCGATCTCAGACTTCAACGGCGATGGCAACCTGGATATCGCGGTGCTCTCTCCGACCGGCATGGTGTCGATGCTCTATGGCAACGGAGATGGAACCTTCACGGCGCCGGTGAACATCACGCTGCCGACCGGTTCCTACAACTCGCTGGTGGAAGCCGATTTCGACGTCAACAATACGCAGGATCTGGCGGCGCTAAACACGAATGGCACTCTGGTGCTGCTGTTCAACGATGGTAAGGGCAACTTCACGCAGCAAACGACGACGATTGACGCGCCGCCTTCGGGGTACGCCGATACGAATTTGGGCGTCGGCGATTTCAACGCCGACGGGCGGCCGGACATCGCGTGGGTGCAGGAAGGCGATGCGAATCAGACGGACAACTACATTTACAGCGCGCTCAACACAGCGAAGGGCGTCTTCAGCACCAAGCATGAGCTGGGCAGCACCATGCCGGGCTTCGGGAATCTGGTGGTGAACGACCTGGATCTGGATGGGAAGAGCGACGTGATCGTGTGGACCTCGCAGCTCTCTGAGAACTGCTGCCAGCCGTTGGCAGTCACTCTGTACTACGCGAACGGAGACGGGACGTTCACCTCGAGCGTGCTGGAAGAAACGACGGTCTCCGACGTGGGCGTGACGGACTTTAATGGTGATGGGTATCCCGACATTCTGCTTTCGAGCCAGATGGGCTTTACGGTATTCACCGGCAATGGGAACCGGACGTTTACGAACCAGGGCCAGAACACCTCGCTGCCGGGGAATTCGGATCAGATCGGCATCGGCTTTTACAACAGCGATAACCGCATGGACTGGGTGACCCAGAATGGCGCTCAGGCCAGCGAGAACTCGGCTGATTACATCTATGAGGTGCTGAACCAGAACGGACAGGGGGATTGCCCGTATCCGAGCACCCCAAACGTAAACTTCTGCGAGGCCACGCAGAATGGGAACACGGCGGTGGTGCGGGGCACGGCCCGCGCGCAGACGCAACCAGTGCGGCACATTGAATTGTGGGCCAACGGCGAAAAGCTGTATCAGGTGTTCTCCGATGAGTTCAACGCAACACTGGATGTGGCGCCGGGAACGCGGATCACGGCAGTTGAAGTGGAGGCAAACGGCGCGATGCGAAGCACGACGGTGACGGCATCCGCCCCGAACACGTGCCCGGCGTTCGGTGCGCCGGGGGTCAACGTTTGCAAGCCGACACAGGGTGAGAACGTGGCGTCGCCGGTGGAGTTTCTGGCTACGGGGACGGCGGCCAGCGGCAGCACGGTGAATCACCTGGAACTATGGATCGACGGCACGAAGATCGGAAATTATTCTGGCTCGACGATGGATACGACGGTGGCTGAGCCGGCAGGATCGCACACGGCTACGGTGGTCGAAGTGGACTCAAAGGGGAACTACGTGAAGTCGACGCCGGTGACGTATACGGTGGGCGGAACGTCGGGGTTGTGTTCTGCTCCCAGTTCGCCCGGGGTGCACGTATGCGCACCGACAGCCGGCAAGAGCAGCGCGTCACCGGTCTCGTTCCTGGCCGCCGGGACGGGCGCCAGCGGATCCGTCAATCACATGGAGTTGTGGATTGACGGCACGAAGATCGGGAACTACAGCGGCGGAAACCTGGGGACCTCCGTGTCTGAGGCGGCCGGTTCACACACGGCAACCGTCGTTGAGGTGGATTCGAAGGGGAATTACGTAAAATCCACGCCGGTCACGTACACGGTGCAGTAACGAGCGAGGTTCGCGGCAAAGAGAAGGATCTATCCATTTGCCGCAAAGCCAAAAGGCGGCCGTGATGGCCACCTTTGCTTTTTTGAGCAGAAACCCCCGGGGGTTAAAAGGCGGTAGGAAGTTGCGTATCCCGTGCAGACGGATGCGTGGCGCGCTGCGTTCCCTGCCGCCGCGTAAGCACATGCGAATGAGACATTTGTACGGGGTAAGGCGCTACCGGTAAAGTTTCGCGCGACTGGTGACCGTCGTGCAAGTAAAGACGCAGAGACTGGTGTCTCCGCTCGGACGGCACTGGGCACCGGCTCCCCCTTTCTGAGGTCAATTCCGATGCGCGCGCGTCAATTCATCCCTCTGGTCCTGGCGGCCAGTCTGCCTGCTCTCCCTGTCTTCGCTCAAACCGATTTTCAGTATCAGCCCTATGCAACTCCGAGTAATGTTGGAGTCGCACTCACCGCTCCTTACAGCCACGTTGCCGATTTTAACGGTGACGGTTTTGCGGACGTACTGGCCCCGAGCACCCAGACGTGCACGAACGGCACGTGTATGTACAACGCCGGACTTTTTCTCTACATGAATAACGGGAGCGGCGGACTGGATGCGCCGGTGAGGCTGGCGGCGACGCTGGAGGGGGGATCGTTTCTCGATGTGGCGCAGCAAGTGGTGGTCTCCGACTTCAACGGCGACGGGAAGCTGGACATCGCTTTGCTGAATAACGACACGGGGGTCACGATTTTGTACGGGAATGGGAACGGGACTTTTCAGACACCAGTGAACATTTCGCTGCCAGCCAGTACGCAGGGTTATGCGACCCTGGCAGAGGCGGACTTCGATGTGAACGGCACGCAGGACCTGGCAGCGATGACCTATGACGGCAAGCTGGTTCTGCTGTTCAACGATGGGAAAGGAAACTTCACGCAGCAATCGGTGACCATCGATACGGTGGCTTCGGGAATCGAGACGACATCGCTGACGGTTGGAGATTTTAATGCCGATGGGCGGCCGGACATCGCATGGGTCGAACAGAGCTTTTCGAGCGGATCTACTGATTTTGTGATGAGCGCGCTGAACACGGCTAAAGGCGTCTTCAGCGCGAAGCACGAAGTGGGCGGTCTGCAGGGTACTTCGTACAATCTTGCATTTGTCCGTTCGGCGGATCTGGATCTGGACGGGAAGAGCGACCTGGTGGCGTGGGAAGTGCAAATCGTGGAGGATTGCTGCAGCGATTTGCCGGTGATGGCTTACTACTCGAACGGCAATGGGACGTTTACCAGCGGCACAACTGTGGCTTCCACCTCCTCAGAGGACGTGGGGGTAACGGACATCAACGGCGACGGCAATCCGGACATTCTGATTGCGGGATATGAGGGCGTGGAAGTTTACACCGGCAACGGGAACCGGACGTTCACCGACGGTGGAACGTATACATCGTTGCCCGGCGGGGCGGCCCAACTGGGCTTTGGTTTCTTCAGCGACACGAACCGGGTGGGATTTGCGGCGCCGAACGACGATGCGTCGAACTCGAATGATCCCGACGACTTTTACCTGGTGCAGAACGACAATCAACAGCTGACTTGTCCTTATCCGACGAGCGCGGGTGTGAGCTTCTGCCAGGCCGCAGGCGGAGGAGACTCAGTTCTGGTACGAGGCACAGCACGCGCGCAGACACAACCGGTACGGCACATCGAACTGTGGGCCAACGGAAAGAAGCTGTATCAAGTATTCGCTGATGAGTTCGATGCGACGCTGAATGTGCCGGCCAACACACCCATCACCGCGGTGGAAGTAGAAGCGAACGGGGCGACGCGGAGCACGACCGTGACGCCGACACCGGAACAAACCTGCGACGCTCCCAGTTCGCCGGGCGTAAATGTTTGCAAGCCGACGCAGGGCGAGGATGTGGCATCGCCGGTGGAGTTTCTGGCTGCGGGCAGGGGCGCCAGCGGCAGTGTGAATCATCTGGAGTTGTGGATCGACGGCACGAAGATCGGTAATTACACTGGCGCAACGATGGATACCACGGTAGCCGAGCCGGCAGGATCGCACGCAGCCACGGTGATTGAAGTGGATTCGAAAGGCAATTATGTGAAGTCGACGCCGGTGACGTATACGGTGGGCGGGACGTCGGGCAACGGATGCACGGCGCCGAGTTCGCCTGGAGTGCATGTGTGCGCGCCGACGGCGGGCGAGAGCAGCGCGTCGCCGGTTTCGTTCCTTGCTGCCGGGACGGGCGCTAGCGGATCGGTTAATCATCTTGAGTTGTGGATCGATGGCACGAAGATCGGCAACTACAGCGGCGGAGACCTGGAGACTTCGGTGTCCGAGCCGGCTGGGTCGCACACGGCTACGGTGATTGAAGTGGACTCGAAGGGCGCGTATGTGAAGTCGACGCCTGTGACTTACAGCGTGAAGTAACGAACGACGTTCACGGCGGACGGAAGAACTTGTCCGTTGGCCGCAAAAGCAAAAAGGTGGCCGTTGTGGCCACCTTTGCTTTTTGCGCTGGATCCTGACTCGGATCAGCGTGGGAATCAGATGCGCATGGGCATGATGATGTAGCGGTACTTGTACTCGTCGGAGCCGTCTTCGGGGCGCATCTGGCCGGCGGACTGGGCGTCGCGGAATTCGAGACGGACTTCGCCGGTGTTGCCGATGGCCTTCAGGAAATCGATGAGATACACCGAGTTGAAGCCGACGACGATGGGATCGAAGGTGTAGGGCGTCTCGATAGTGTCTTCCGATTCTCCGGAGTCGGTGGAGGAGGAAGTGATCTTCACTTCGTTCTGCTCGAGGCGCATCTTGATGGCGCCGGAGCGTTCGTCGGCAAACTGCGCAACGCGCTGGATGGATCCGGATAGATCTTCACTGCGCAGGATGACGAACTTGTTGTTGTCGCGCGGCATCACAGCTTCGTAGTTGGGGAACTGGCCGGTGAGCTTGCGGCTGGTGAGAACGCGATGGCCGATGCGGAAGAAGAGGGTCGAATCGTCGTCAGCAAAGTCGATGTGCTCGGCTTCGGTATTCGAGAGCAGCGATTGCAGCTCCTGCAGAGCCTTGCGCGGGATGAGGGTTTTCTTTTCGCCGGTGATGCCGGGGAAATTCTCAGCGGATTTCTCGATGTGGGCGAGGCGATGGCCGTCGGTCGAAACCATGGCAATGGACTCGGCCTTGAGGATGAGCAGCGCGCCGTTGAGAGTGTAGCGGGATTCCTCGTTGGAGATGGCAAAGATGGTGCGCGCGATGAGATTGCGCAGCGAGGCGACGGGGATTTTAGTGACGCTGGCCTCAGGGAACTCTGGCACCTGCGGGAAATTGGCGCGGGCCATGCCGACCATTTTGGTGTTGGAGCGGCCGGAGCGAATCTGGACCCAGTGATTCTCGAGCAGCTTGACGGAGATGTCGCCATCGCCAAGGAGGCGGATGTAGTCGTAGAGCTTGCGCGCAGGGATGGTGCAGGATCCGGCCTTCTTCACCTTGGCGGCGCAGGAGGTGCGGATGCTCTGATCGAGGTCAGTAGCGGTGATGACGATGCGGTCGTCATCGGCCTCGAGGAGAAAGTTGGAGAGGATCGGAATCGTCGTTTTGCGTTCGACGACGCTCTGCGTGGCAGTCAGCTCGCGCAGCAGATCCTGACGGCTGACAACGATCTCCATAGTCGCTCCCTGAACGGCTCTTTCCTGTTCCACACTAGCCGGCATTTTGGCTCCCCCGTGGCAGTTTGACTCAATTTACACCATGCGGCGAAACGCTCCGCAAACAATCCATTGTAGAGACAAATGACTGCGATGCGCCCTCTGGAAAACACGGTACGCAGTGTGAGTCGCCGGTCCGGGACGCTTTGCGAGGGGTTGGGGCAGGGGAGGGAGAGCGGAGCGACGGCGACGGGGTACTACAGGTTTTATAAGTACTTCTTTTCTAGTAGCCGTAGTCGTTGTGGGCGGAAAAGTGGAAAGGCGAGGGGAAACCGCGATGGGAGCGGGTGCGGGGACGGTACGAGTTTTCTAAAACCGGTGACGCGCGGAAAGCATAACGAGGAAAGGTGGCTGGAAGGGTCGAAAAAGAGCACAGGATTCCCTCGTTATGAACAGGACGCTCCATCAGGCGTGTGGAAAGGAGCCGCAGTGAGTGGAAAGCGCGGTTCCGAGCAGGCGGGGCTGGTGTATGCGGAGAACGCGGGATGCACAGCCAACGGGTTATCCAGAGATTGCACAGAAGAGAAAGGCCCTGCGGAAAGCAGGGCCTTTTGGGGAGGGCGCGGGGGATGCGGAGTGAAGAAAAATTATTCTCCGTTGCCGGGATTGGTGCTGCCGTGGCCGATGGTTACGCCACCGTTGACGGTTTGGATGTGGACAGTTGGGCCGCCGCCGCCAAGGTCGGTGTCGAGGTGATTCTTGATCTCGCCCTGGACGGTGATGGGGAAATCAACGGATATGCCGCCGTTCACGGTGCTGGTTTCGAGGTGGGCGGAGTAGGGATCGGGAATACGAAGATCGATGCCGCCATTGGTGGTGTTGGCCTGGAGGCCTTCACCCTGCCAGCGATCGCCGGAGAGCGCGATATCGAGTCCGCCGTTGGTGGTGTGGCCCTGGACGTCGCCGGAAAGCTGGCTGAGATCAACACCGCCATTGGTGGTGGAGAAGCGAATGGAGCCATCGAGGCGGGTGAGGTCGATGCCGCCATTCATGGAGTGAAATTCGGCGGCCAGATGGCGGGGCACGCGGAGGTGATAGTCGATGCTGTAGCCGGTGTTGCCGAAGAAGCTGTGGTGCGGGCCATGGTCGCGGACTTCGGCGTTGCCAGTGTCGATGACGACCTGGTTGAGGAGGTTATTCGCAGCTGATTCTGAGGGCGCCCAGGCGGTGACCCTGGCTTCCAACGCGACGTCGGAGCGGTCCTCGCCCATAACGTCGATGCCACCATTGGTGGTGTCGACAGTGATGCGGCCGGAGGTTAGGGCGAAGGTGGTGCGGCGCATCTGGCAGACGCGCTCCTGGCCCCAGTGATTGCTCTTGTTGTCGGGGCAATCGCCGGACTGCCAGTTGCCGGAAAGTTGCGCGGCGGCGACCCCGCGGGTATGCAGGCGGGAGGACGGTAGCAGCGCTCCCAGCACGACGATGGTGCAGAAGACGAGGACAAACAGGACGAAGCGGCGCATAGCACGGACCTCGGGAGAGGAATACGTGGAAGGAGGCATGGCAGTTCCCCTACTTATTTGAGTCGGAGCCCAGGTAAAAGAAGTGCACGCGGAGTGCCGAATCCTTCGGCGGCAAAAACAGGCGCATCAACGAGTTAGCATTGGGGGATGCGAGCAAGGTGTCCGAATCGGCCGGAAACTGTTCGGGAATGGACAGATGGCGCGGGCGCGGACTAAACGGGCGGACTTAGGGCGCGCCGAGTTTGGCCTTCAATACCGGGATCCAGGCGGTCTGGAGCTGGGGCTTGACGGTTTGGGCGAGGGTCAGCGCGGTTTGGTAATGAGCCCGGGCTTCAGCGGGGCGATGGAGCGCGGCAAGCGCATCGCCCAATGCGACTTGGGGGTTGACGAGATTCGGAGCGAGCGCGACCGCCCGCTGAGCAACGGCGAGGGCCTGGGTGGGCTGCTTCGTATTGAGCAGATCGTTGGCCAGTTCCGCATCGTTGAGCCCGGCGGCCAGGGGAATGGCGAAGTGGCCGTCGTAGACGTACACGCCGTAGTCAATGACCGCCGTGGGCCGGATGTGGCGGAACTGCTCATAGGGATTGAGGGGGCCTTCGCCAAACTCGATGCTGGCGAGATCGCTGTCGCTGATGAGCACGGGACCGTCGACTTCGGTGGGGAGGTTGCCGGGCTGGTGCAGCCACCACAGGGTGTTGGCGGTGGGCAGTCGGCGGCAGGGGATGCCGTAGTCGGCGGGGTCGACGACGCCGTCAGGAAAATAGACGAACCAGCAGGGCGGCTTGGCTGGCGGGGACTTGTGCCCGTTTGGGGACGTCGCAGCAATGGTGAGAGGCTGAATGCCGTGAGCCACGAGGTACGTGCGGACATCGTTGAGCTGCTGTCCCCAGTCGACATTGGCGTCGCTGAGGTAGAGGTGGACTTTCGAGGGGCCTCCCCAGGCGCCGTTTCCGAAGGCCATGTAGGCGGGGTACATCGAGATGGCGTCAGCCGCCTGCCAGGCAACGAGGAGGGCGACAGCAATGATCCAGCGGCGGTTCGAGAAGATGAGCTGGGAGGCTGCGCCTGCGCCTAACACGTAGAGGAAGGGATAGATGGGCAGCAGATGGCGCGCGCCGATATTCATGTTTGACGTGCAGGCAACGCAGAAGTAGAGGACGGCAGGCAGGACGAGATAGAGGATCTCGCGGCGCGCCATGAACCGATGGCGGACGATGAGGCCGCTGGCCAACACGAGGAGAAGCAGTAAAGGCAGCGTCGACTTGATGGCGAAGGCGGTGGGGAAATACAGGAAGTTTCCGTGCGGATAGACGTGGCCGTGGAAGTAGCTGGTGTAGGTATCGGCGGTGATTTTGGTGTCGGCGAGGCCGTAGAGCCAGGCTTCAGGGAAGAGCTTGCACTGGTCAAGCCAGCTCAGAACGTGGACGGAGCGCGGGTTGGCGAGCAGGGGAACGTAATCGGCGAAGGCCGGGTGGAGAACCTGGCCTCGGGGACGCGCGGCAAAGCGCACCCCGTACATGCCCCAGACGATGGCCCAGGAAACGAGGATGATGACGGCAAAGCCCGTGGCAAAGCGCCGGAAAAGCATTCCGCGGCGATCGATGCTCAGCGTTCCGTAGGAAGAAATGGATTCCGGCGCAGCCCATTCGAAGAAGGCGAGCAGCGCGAGCATGGGGAAGACGAGAACGCCGGTGAATTTAGTGACCAGGGCCATCCCGGCGGCGACAGCTACGAGGAGCAGGCCTTTGCGGGACGGGGCCAGGCGCCATCGATAAAAGGCATAGATGGTCGCGAAGATGGTGCAAGCGCAGGCGACGTCGGTGGTGACGAGCGCGCCATGCGCGAGAAAGTTGGGATCGAAGACGAACAGAGCGAGGGCGATGAATCCGGCTTCATCCGAAAACATCTGACGAGCTGCGAAAAAGATGAGCAGAGCGAGAGCGAACGAGAAGATGGAAGCCGCAATGCGCGCGCGCAGCACGATGGCATTTGCGTCGTTATGGAAGAGGAAGTCGTGTCCTCCGAAGAACGCCTCATCTTTGAAGAATCGGCCCTGGAGCGGCGGCACGTTGAGGTGCATTCTGAGTAGAGGGACAGCCGCAACCATTTTGACAAGCGGCGGCACTTCGGGATTGATGCCGTAGTCGGCGTGCTTCCACGACAGGTAGCCGGAGTAGAGATGGTGACCTTCATCCCAGGTGACGGAATTGCGCTGTGAGGAGAGCAGAAGCTGGGTTGCAAAGACATCGAGCAGGAGCAGAACTCCGGCGATGACAACGAGACGGTGCGCGATGCGAGCCATAGACCTCTGACCAGGCAATATAGTCGAGCAGCGCGGGCCCTGGAAAGCGGTTTTTGTTTAATTAAACGTTTGAGCTATTAACCAACCGCGCACACGTGGATTATCGCCGCCGCTCCCAGATCTCCTCGTGGCGATCGTCGCTGAATCGAATGCCGGTGACGCGGCCTTCGGTGTCGCGCAGAAAGACAACGCGGCGCGTGCCGCCGGTGGGATAGAAGAATGTGGTCGCATTCTCGGGCAGCAGCTCAGTGGTTTCGCCAATTGTGTTGCGCTGCATCAGCTTGTTGCCGTCGCGGAAGATGGTGGCGACGACGACGCTCTGATCCTGATACTCGCCGATGTAAGCGTTGTAGAGGTTGGGGTCGATGGTGGCCGGGACGGGATGGATGGGGACGAGGATTTCTTCAGAGGCGGGCACGAGTTTGGGGATGGAGCTGCGGCGCTGGGCGAGGAGCCAGTGCGGGAGCTCCGGCTCGGCGTAGGCCCGATCCCATACGGAGTGTTTGACGCCGGCGTACTCCCAGAAGCGGACATCGCCGCCGGCGGCCTTGAGAGCCTGATACATGAGCTGCGACTGGCGGGGAATCACGATGGGGTCGTCGGCTCCGTGGAAGATCCACGTCGGCGTGCGGCCGATTGCGTGAGCGTATTCAGCGGGGAGGGTGTTGACCTCGTGCCAGCGGTCGGGCTGGTACGACCAGAAGACGCCGCCGCATACGGGCACGATGGCGGCAAAGTGTTTGGGGTAGTTCTTCGCGATCTCCCATGTGCCGTAGCCGCCGAGCGAGAGGCCGGTGAGATAGGTACGGTCGGGGTCGCCGTGGAACTCTTTTACTTCATCGTTGAGCGCGCCTATGGCCATCGCCATCATGTCAGAGTCGGTCCAGTGATGGTGATTGAAGGGGACCTGGGGCATGACGACGACGAAGGGCCAGCGTTCAGGATGGAGGCGGATGGCCTGGGGCAAACCGATTTGGGTTTCGTCCATGCCTTCGGAACCGCGTTCGCCGGAGCCGTGAAGAAAGAGGATCACGGGCCAGAGCTGATTGGGACTCCAGTTTTCAGGGACGTAAACGACGTAGCGATGGAGGACACCGTTGATATCGATCGTGCGGTTGAGGAATCCAGTGTCCTGACGGCGCGGTGCGGCGTGCGCGGGAAGCAGCACAAGGAGACAGAGAGCCAATACCGCGCGAGGGTGCATGGATAAAAACAGGGTATAGGGATCAGGGTGGAGAGAACAGAAAAAATCGGGGAGCGGGGTGTCCGGGAATGGACGAGCGGGACAAAAAGCGGACAGGACGCCGAACGGCGGAATGCGTCGAGCAGGCTGCAAGTGCCGATCCCTGCAACGCTTGGCGCATGAAGACGGATGGCGTTCGGCATGCAGATATGTACCTCGGTGCAATCTGTTCAACGAGTTCCTGATCGCAAAAGGAGAGGGCATGAACGAGGCGTGGACGGACGTGAAGATTGCGGTACGACGGCTGCGGCGGGCGCCAGGCTTCGCGGTGACGGTGGTGGCGACGCTCACCATAGCGATCGCGGCGAACCTGGCGGTATTCGGCGTTTTTCGCGCAATGGTGGCGGGGCCGCTGGGCATGGCGGGTGGAGACAGCCTGGTGATGGTGGTCCAGAAGCCGGCGGGGTACGTCAGCCAGTCCTACCCGGACTATCAGGACCTCAAGACGCGCAACTCGGTGTTCAGCGACATGCTGGCTTACCGGATCGGCGAGGCGGGCGCACGCACGGAGGGGACGGCGCGGAAGAGTTGGGATTACGAAGTGTCCGGCAATTACTTCGACATGCTGGGCGTGCAGCCGGAAGTGGGCCGGTTCTTTCACGCGGCCGACGAGCATGGGCCGAACTCGGCTCCATACCTGGTTTTGAGCGATGCTTTCTGGCACTCGCGATTCGGCGGAGATCCGCACGTGGTAGGAAAGACGGTTGAGCTCGACAAGTATCCTTTCACGATCATTGGAGTGGCGCCAGCGACTTTTCATGGGACGGAACTGCTGATCTGGCCGGACTTCTGGTATCCGATGGTGAACGCGCCGGAAGTGAATGGATACAGCTATCTGGACCGGCGCTTCAACCACACGCTGAGCGTGTTGGGGCGGTTGAAGCCGGGAGTGACGCGGCAGCGGGCGCTGGAAAATCTGAACGCGATCGCGGCGCAACTTGCGAAGCAGTATCCGCAGACCAACGACAGGATGGGGGTTCGGCTGGTCGAGCCGGGCATGTTCGGCGATCAGCTCAGCGGTCCAGGGCGGAGCTTCCTGATGGGCCTGCTGTTGCTGGCGGTGCTGGCGCTGGCCGCGGCCTGCGTGAACCTGGCAAGCATTTTTGCGGCGCGGGCGGCGGATCGCGGGCGTGAGCTGGCGGTGCGTATCGCCATCGGCTCGAGCCGCTGGCGGGTGCTGCGGCAGGTGCTGGCGGAGGCCGCAGTGCTTTCAGTGGCCGGGGGCGGAGTGGGGTTGCTGGCGGCAACGGGTCTGCTGCATTGGCTGAGCGCGTGGCAGCCAATCTCGGAATTTCCGGTGCACATGACGGTGGATGCCGATCCGCGGGTATTTGCGGCGGCTTTGCTACTGGCTGCCGCGAGCTGCGTGTTGCCGGCGCTGCTGACGGCGCGGCAGATTTGGAAGACGGATGCGTTGCAGGCGATGAAGAGCACGACGCAGCCCGTTATGCGGCGGCTGACGCTGCGCGACGGTTTGCTGGGCGTGCAGGTGGCGCTGTGCGCGCTGTTGGTGACCTGCGCGCTGGTGGGGCTGCGTGGAATGCAGCGCTCGCTGCATGCGCCGATTGGATTCGAACCGCAGGGCGCAATGCTGGCGCAGATGGAAATGAAGATGTCGGGCTACAGCGACGAGTCCGCGCTGCCGGTAGAGAAAAAAATGTTGGAAGCGGCGGCGGAGATTCCGGGAGTGACGGCGGTGGGCAGCATCGACGAAGAGCCGTTGAACGGAGGCGGCAGCATGACGCCGGTCTATCGCGCGGGAACGACGGACTTTCGCACGTCGAACTCGGTAGCCGTTCCCAAATACTTCATTGTTACGCCGGGTTACCTGCAGGCGGCGCGTCTGCGTCTGGTGGCGGGGCGCAATATTACGTGGGCTGACGATCATGGGCACCCGGCGGTGGTGCTGATTAACGAAACCATGGCGCGGAAGATATTTGGCAGCGCGCCGGGTTCTGTGGGGCAGCACTTCGCGATGCCGGGTCCGACGGACTACGAAGTGGTGGGGGTGGTGGAGGACGGAAAGTACGATTCGCTGACGGAGGACGCGAAGGCGGCGATGTTCTGGCCGCTGGCGCAGAATCCGGAGAACGAGATCACGCTGGTGGTGCGGTCGCCGCGGGCAACGGCAGAGATTGCGTCCGCGGTGGGGACGATGCTGGAGAAGATCGATCCAACGCTGCCGGTGACGATTGAAAGCTGGCCGGAGGCGATGGAACTGGCGCTGTTTCCGGCACGCGCGGCCACGGTGGCGCTGGGCGTCCTGGGGATACTGGCCGGGCTGCTGGCGGCGACGGGCATCTTCGGTATGGCGAGCTATACGGTGGTGCGGCGGCTGCGGGAACTGGGCATTCGCGTCGCGCTGGGCGCACAACGCAGGCAGGTGCTGCGCGCGGCGGTCGGGCGCACGGTGGTGCTGCTGGGCGCGGGATCGGTGGCGGGGCTGGCGCTGGGGATTCTGGGCAGCAGAGTGCTGGCGAGCGTTGTGTATCAGGCGACGGTCTACGATCCTGTGGTTCTTTTCGGCGCGATGGCGTCGATGGTGGCGATTGGAGCGGCGGCGGCGATGGTTCCGGCGCGGCGGGCGGTCAGAGTGGATCCGGCGGCGCTGCTGCGAGAAGAATAGCGGCGGTTGAACTAGTAGCGCGGGCCCTACAATGGCGGCGGAGGCTTTGAGGGATGAACCTGAATCGCCGCGATTTTTCCCGCCTGAGCGCGATGGCTGCCATGGCGACTGCGCTGCCGCGCGTGGATGCGCAGAATGACGAGAACGCTGCAGGACGGAAGCTGCGCTGGGGCATCGTGGGTCTGGGGCGGATCTCGATGGACCATTTCATGCCGGCGGTGGCGGCGTCGAAGACGGGCAAGCTGACGGCGCTGGTGAGCGGACATCGCGAGAAGGCGGAGAAGCAGGCGGCGCTCTATAACGTGCCGTCGCCGTCGATTTACAGCTACGAAAACTACGACGAGATTGCGCAGAACAAGGACATCGACGCGGTTTATATAGCGCTGCCCAATTCCATGCACGCGGAATACACGATTCGCGCGGCGAAGGCGGGCAAGCACGTGCTGTGCGAGAAGCCGATGGCGACGAGCGTGGCCGATTGCAACGCGATGATTGCGGCGTGCCAGAAGCACCGCGTGAAGCTGATGATCGCGTATCGCTGCCAGTATCAGCCGCAGCATTTGAAGGCGATTGAGCTGATCCGGTCGGGCGCGATCGGCCAGGTGCAGGTGATTGAGAGCGCGTTCGGGTTCCCGATTCAGCCGGGCGAGTGGCGGCTGAATAAGAAAATGGCCGGCGGCGGCCCGCTGATGGATGTGGGGATTTATTCGCTGAATGCGTGCCGGTATCTGTCGGGCGAGGAGCCGGGGGAGATTAAAGCGAACGCATCGATCATCGACAAGGACGGACGATTCAACGAGGTTGAAGAGAACGATGGCTGGACGATGAAGTTCCCTTCCGGCATCCTGGCCAGTTGCACGACGACGTATGCCGGCGATATGGGCGGGGGCGGATACTTCAAGGTGCACGGGGCGAAGGGGTGGGTGGCGATGGAGCCGGCGTTTCCGTACAACGGGATGCGGTTGATGGCGCTCTCATCGGATGGGCCGGACCTGGATATGCCGGACCCGCAGAAGGATCCGGCGCAGTTCACGGTGCAGGCGGATTATTTTGCGGATTGCGTGTGGAACAACCGCGAGCCGAAGACGGATGGGCAGGAGGGATTGCGGGACATGACGATCATCTCGCAGATTTATCAGGCTGCGGGGATGCGGGGGCTCTAACGCCGCTCACAATTCCACGTTCCAGCAGGAAGGCTGCTCGGAAACCGTTCGACGCTGGATGAGGCGATTTAGGCGAGCATAAACGTCGTCCCATGGGACGAGCTTCGCGGCCCTGTTGTCGATGGAAGCGATGCGACGCTCAATTTCATCGCGCCAAGCTTGTTCGACTTCTGGGTTCACTCCCGAATCTCCGCTCCGCAGATTCAATCAGCCGTTCAGCGTTTCCTGCAGCTTGTTGAGGGTGCTGTTCAGGTTTTTGTCTGCGCGGCGCTGCTCGTCGATTTTGCCGATGGAGTGCATCACGGTGGTGTGGTGCTTGCCGCCGAACTGGCGACCGATTTCAGGCAAGGATGCTTCGGTGAGCTGCTTGGCCAGGTACATGGCGATCTGGCGGGGCACGACGACGGCGCGGGAGTTGTTCTTCTGCTTGAGCTCCGCGACGCGCATGCCGAATTGCTCAGCCACGGCGCGCTGGATCGACTCGATGGTGATCTTGCGCACCTGCGTATCGATGAACTGCTTGAGGCACTGCTGCGCGGTGGGCAGCACGATCTCAACTCCATTGAGGCCGCACCACGCGACGAGGCGCACCAGCGCACCTTCGAGCTCGCGAACGTTGGTGCGGACGTTGGAGGCGACGAAGAGGGCGACGTCCATGGGAAGCGTGACGTGCTCGCTCTCGGCCTTCTTCTGCAGGATGGCGACTTTGGTTTCGAGGTCGGGCGGCTGGATGTCGGCGATCAGGCCCCACTCGAAACGGCTGCGCAGGCGGTCTTCAATCTCGGCCAGCTCGCGGGGCGGGCGGTCGGAGGCGATGACAATCTGCTTCATGTTGTCGTGCAGCGCGTTGAAGGTGTGGAAGAACTCTTCCTGGGTGCGCTCTTTTTGCGAGAGGAACTGGATGTCGTCGATGAGCAGCACATCCACGGTGCGGAACTTGTCGCGGAAGCTGGTCATCTTGTCGTAGCGCACTGAGCTGATCATCTCGTTGGTGAACTTTTCCGCGGAGACGTAGGAAATGGACGCGCCGGGCATGCGCAGTTTCACTTCATGACCGATGGCATGCATCAGGTGGGTCTTGCCCATACCGACGCCGCCGTAGAGGAAGAGCGGGTTGTAGGCCTTGGAGGGCGCCTCAGCGACGGCGAGGGCGGCGGCGCGGGCAAACTGATTGCCGGCTCCGCAGACGAAGGCGTCGAAGGTGTAACGAGGATTGAGTTGCGCGGCTGTCGACCAGTCGAAGCGCGCCTGCTGCGGGCCGGGATGCTGGCTGGAACGATTGCCGGAGCCATTGGCCTGCATGTTGGGAATCTGCGTGGACGAAGGAGCGAAGCCGCCGTCCTCGCGAACCCGGGGGACGGTGGGATCCTCGTCGGGGGTAATGAAATTGACGTCGTCCAGTTCCAGTTCGAGATTTTCGATGGCTTCCTGGATCAGATCGCCGTAGCGATCGCCCACATGGCGGAACTCAGGCGTGGGGATCCGCACAAACAGGACGCGCTCGCGCACATAGCTGTAGCGCGTGGGCTTGAGCCAGGTGTCATACGATTGGCGATTGATTTTCTTTTCGAGTGCCGCGAGGATTTGAACCCACGGATTAAGAACGACGGACGGGGTAACGGCGAAAGACATGCGCAATCCTTTTTGCAAAACGTCCGGGAGCGGAAGCGACCAACGGCCGAAAATCGGAAATGCCCAAGGTTAACCCTGTGCTGTGGAAACAAACAGGGCGAGTTCAGGGGCAGATCCGTAAAGGCCGGGAAAGACTCCGCTCTGTCAGGCAGCGGAGTTTTGGTCAGGTTCTTCCGACAACCGCAGGGCGCCGAAAAAAACTTAAGTGAACGTTGCCGATAGTAGCACAG